>Ga0180438_10007184_pt1 | contig 14646 bp, 20 predicted proteins | sample SS_ome_12_FD_132455 | JGI IMG/M metagenome (GOLD analysis project Ga0180438, IMG submission 132455) | Hypersaline lake sediment archaeal communities from the Salton Sea, California, USA - SS_3_D_2 metaG | ecosystem: Environmental > Aquatic > Non-marine Saline and Alkaline > Hypersaline >...
AAACTTTATTAGAAATATGTTTAAATTCCTTTATAACATTATTCATCCCATATATAAAACGTATATATATTATGCTTTTTAAGTTAATTTTAGGTTGTGATTTTTGTGTATTTTTTCGTCAGTGTACTTATGAAAATTAAAGATTTTACAATAATAATGCCAATGATATGGATGAGCTTATTAAAAATGGACTTGATGAAGAAATGAAGAAGGATTCATTGGAAACTTTCAAGAAAATGATTAATGAAATTATATCTTAATGCATTTCAAAAGTGGTTTGCGAGAAATATGCAAATAATTAACATATATTATAACAAAAAAACTGATTTATTTTTTACATAAAGAAATGATATATATGATTATACCACATGTCGGTAGTCAATTTCAAAGTTGTGAATCATGAAAATAGAGCGTTCAATGTCAGTTTGGACAACACTGTTAACGATTTGAGGAGAATGTTTGCAAAGGATCTATTTGGATCAACAAAGTACGTTGATATTCGTTGTATTATGAAAGTACCAATTCGAGGATTTGGTAAACTTACACTTGAACCGGGAGCAATTCCAGCATCTTTTAATGACAGTAAACTGAGTCGATTTAATCTTGAGGGACGCAGTATTGCTGTAAACGTTGAGGAATTGAGCAAAGAGAACAGTGAAAAGAGTTCCACAAGTAGTGGAGGATCTTGGGCTGGAAAGGCGAATCAGGCTTATATCCCACCATCACTTGCACGTGGAGGGCGAAAGAAGGAGGAACAGAAGGAGTATGTGTATCGAGATGAAGACTTCCCCCCACTGGGTTAATAATCTGACTTTTTGTACGCCGTAGGTGAGCGTAGGGTCTTATAGGGAGATGCAATCTCCCTATGTAAAAATTGATTTTTAATTTGTCTTTTGATTAATTGATTTTATAACATTATAAAATGAATTGTTACCATGAATTGTACAATATTTACACCAAAATACATAAAATGTTTGGTAAGATGGGAAAGATGTATTCGTTTGAGTTCGTTTTGAACTTTTTTGATATGCTATATGATTGCAGGGATCACGACATTGTTTACACAATTGTTCACATCCTTGTCTACAAATGTAGTCTTCTCAAATGTGAAAAAGATAATTCATCTTTCTATTTGAGTTTGACGAAGAACAATGTAGTCAATGTTGCCGATTTTAACAAATGTTTGACAATTGTTGATAACGATGTTGGTAACTGTTTGATATCTTTGGACACCTATTTCAAAATGAAGAGGGATTTTGTTATTAAAACTGATGATTTCAATGCTTCATTGAATGGATACATTACCCAATTCGCTGGTCTGTTTGACAAACTTAGTTTGAAGGATAGTGTACCAGCAGAAGAAGAAGTGTCCTCTGAGGAAGAGAGTGATGATAACGATTGTATCACATCTGCATCCCAGTTTTTCAAGAACTACCTCAATTCCAGTCCATACACATATATACTGTATGATGAAGCTTCAAAAAAGCTGAAAATAGAATCTTTCACTGATGACAATACAACGTATATGGTGAAAGTTGATATTACAGATACATGTACATGTCCTTCTTTTGTTTACAATAAGAAAGCTCCAGCGACATGCAAACATATCAAATTCATGCGTAAACTGGTTCAGAATCTAAATTCTACATGGTTCAATGGTGATGGATTGGATATCAATGATGTAACTAAAGTCCACAAGTATATTGCTGAAGAGTTTGAGAAAGCTGGTGATTTCTAAAAAAATATTGACTAAATTATAATGATAGTAGATAAACTGAGTAACGGTCTCAGATACTGTATTGATAGCAATGGAGCTAGAAGATCTGCTGCAATATACTTTCTCGTAAATGTCGGTTCTGTTAATGAAAAAAAGAAACAATACGGTATGGCTCACTTCTTGGAACATATGCTCTTTAAAGGAACTGAAAAGAGACTTCAAAGTAAAAATATCACAAACAATATTTACAAATTGGGTGGTACAACTAATGCTTTTACATCTTATGATATGACTGGTTACTACATCAATATAGGTCATGAGTTTGTTGCGGATGCCATAGAGATACTCGCAGATATTCTGTTCAACTCAACATTCCGTGACATGGAAGAAGAAAAAGGTGTTGTTATAAGTGAGAATAAGAAAAACACAAGTTCACCTCAAACAAAATTCCACCTGAAATTCAATGAGATGATGTACAAATGCACTCCTTATCAACATGATATTGGTGGTACAAACTCAAATATTAAGAAATTCACCAGAAAGATGGTAATTGATTTCTACAAGAAGTTCTACTTCCCCGAAAATATTGTGTTAAGTATTGCCGGTAAAGTTCCCAAAAATATCAAAAATATAGTCAGAAAACATTTCAATAAGAAGATGAAGAGAGGTAAAGGCGAAGCAATAGAAGATGTTTTAGTAAAGGATTTCATGGATATACAAAGAGTACCAAGATCTCTATCAATGGTCTCAAATAATCTAGATCAAGCGGAGATAGTCATTGGATTTCCTTGTTACGATTATGATGATAGAAGATCACATGTTCTCGTTATTGCATCTACTGTTTTAGGTGGAAATATGAGTTCGCGTTTGGCTATTAAATTGAGAGAGGAACTTGGTTTAGTATACACTGTTAGTTCATCGATTGATACAAATATAGATAGTGGTGATTTCACAATTAGTGCAGGTACTTTCTTAAACAAGGTGGATAAAGTAGTGAGTGTTATCATTGAGGAATTGGTTAAAATGAGGGATAATGGTATAACGGAGGATGAGTTGAAGAACAGTGTGAATTTTACATGCGGTATGATGGATCTCAATAATGAGGATAATGATAGTAAAGCCACATGGAACGGATATAATTTACTTAAATTGAATAAAATATTGGACATAGAGGATCAGAAGAAGATTTTTAGAAGCATAACAAATGGAGAGATTATGTGTGTATTAAAAGATGTGATAAAGTTCAATAAGATGAATCTGGGAGTTTTGTCGAATAAGAAACATGTCAATACAGTTAAGAGAGAACAGTTTGGAAAATAAAATCTAAACTATAGTATAAAAAATGTGTGGATGTGGAGGCGGAGGTGTTGGCAGAGTCAGAAGATCTGCTGAACAATTGAGACTGATGAGGAAAGAGAGAATATTGAGAAAGAGAGCAAAAAAACTTCGTAGAGAGAAAATGAAGAAACTTAGGGAACAACAGATTGCCAAAGCAATGAGAATTCAAGCAAGAAAACTGAAGAGACAACAGGCTAGAAGACTTAAGAACCAGCAACTTAAAGCGGAATCTAAAAATCAATCAAAATCTGAATAATTATTTTTTTCTAACTAAGTAGTAGTAAACTATGGACAAATTTCTCAAAAAGGACAAAGTTTGTGCACCTCATAAATCGAACAATAGTAAAACTTGTTTCACAAGGGAATCTCTTATTAAAATAGCAAAATCTCTCGCATTGATAAAAAAAATGAAAGGGTGTAAGCTAAAAACGGACAAATTGTGGAATATGATTAGATTAAAATTAGCAAGTAAATGTAAAAACGACGAAACATGTTGGATAGATAAAGTTGATAAGATCAGGAAACTGAGAGATCCAACTATTCACATGTTTACATTTAAACCTAAAATGCCAAAAGAGTGGAAAGATGATAAACATACTTGGTTAGACACTAACAATATTTTCAATGTTATGGTTCAAGCAGAACTAGTTCATAAGGATTTTGTTTTCTTTGGACCAGTTCCTTCTGATTGTCCATCTAACATTGAGTGTGAGCTGAGTGACTTAGATCCAAATAAACTGAAAAAGAAGAAAATAAACAAAATAGGAATAGTTTTCAATTTAGATGTTTCAACTGGTCCGGGTACTCATTGGACAGCTGTCTTTATTGACATCCCTAGGGCAGAAATTGACTATTTCGATTCTTATGGTAGTAAACCAATACCATTAATCAACAAATTTATGACAAAAATGGCTGATAAATTCGAAAAAAATAATAATAAACCAACACTCATTTACAATGACAAAAGACATCAATTTGGTGGTTCGGAATGTGGTATGTACTCAATGTACTTTATTCTGAAACGCCTGTCGGGTCACGAAATGTACAAAATAGCAAAAGAGAATATAACAGATAAACGTATGAACGATCTACGAAAAGTTTTTTATCGCGAATAATTAGGTAGTTGTGTGGCTTAAAGTTTTATAATATAATCTAAGTATATTATAAAATGACTGAAATTGTTGTTAATAAGAGTTGGATACCAGAATGTCTCATGAACTCATCTCTATACAGAAATGTATATGCCAAAATAAATAAAGATCTGGTTAATGTTCCAAGAGAGTACTTTTTTAGACACATTGATATAGAGTGTGTTAATGATATGTTGTGGTATTACAAATGTTTACAATTCTGGAATGCTGATGCAATGCCTTTCCAATTTTACGATTTTATTTATAATCACGTTGGATTGGCATATGGAATGAAGTTCTTTGGTGAGATTGAGAAGTATGAGATGAGAAAGGTGGATTATCAGAATTTGGATGAGTTGAAATTGTTATTGGCTTTGGAAAGAGGCAATGTTATCAACACAAATCCGGAATGTTTAGGAATGTATTGTGCAAAACTCGGATATTTGAACATGTTAGATTGGGTATTCTATGAAGAGTTTCCAATAGGTTATGAAACTATTGCATACGCGGCATTTGGTGGACAAATAGAGTGTATGAAGTATCTACATGATAAGGGATTTGAAACCGACAATGAGTTGATAACACTTTATGCTACGAAAGGCAAAGGTGATAATCTCGATTGCTTGATATATGCTCATAAGAAGTTTGGCGTTCGCCTTCATCCAGAAGTATGTTATCAAGCGGCCAGACATGGTAATTACAGATGTCTTGTTTATGGATTTCTAAATGGTGCAAACTGGGATCAACGTGTGTGTACATATGCAGTTGCTGGAAATCATCTCGACTGTTTGACATTCGCCGTTGAATCCGAATGCCCCATCAACTACACATATTGTATAGCGTTGGCACTCAAGAATAAAAGTCACTCATGTGCATACTATTTGAGAAGTTGTAAAAAACGCGAAGAAAGAAGAGCTTCCGCAGTTTATGCTAAACGATTACTTTTGAAGTTTTGAATAATTTGACCGATATTTTCTATCAATCCATTATTTTTATCAATACTGTTATCATATATATCAAGATTTTTATACATTTTATCAATTTCCTTATTGATCAATTGTGAACATATTTTAGCATCACGCTCTGTTACTGAATTGTTATTTAATCTCTCTATGATCTGTTTTGCTTCATCAATATACTGATTTTGGTTAGATTTGCGTTGATATGTGTTGTAATGATGATTGTAGATTATCTTTTAGATAATCCAATATATCAATGTCTCTTTGATTCAACCATTTCTGTTCATCTGGATGCTTTATAAGATATTTCATTTGATCCATTTTCCAATTATAATGGTAATTTTCAGCCTCTTCTTTTGTAAATAATTCAGGTGATAAATAGTTTGGTATATTTCGTTCTCTAAAATAACCAAAATTTCGTCTTGTAATTGTTCTTAATCCTCTTGTTAACATAATATATTATATTGCCTATCCCCTTAAGTCTGAAAAAATTGATTATATAAGATTGACATATTCACCTTTTCTCCTCAAAATCTCAAGTGCTGTACTACATTTAATTCGATTTCCTTTCGAACCTTTTATAAAATTCCCACAAGATGCACATTTGAAATTTTTGATAAATCTGAATTTATAAACACATTCTCCATCTTTCTTTTTGGGAAGAAAACTTCTTATCATATCCCAACAATCGTATGGTACTGTTGTTATCATCTTTCTTAATTGCTTGAATACAATAATGGTTTTTATATAATTTTGTGAACATTCATGACAGAATTTTTGTTTCTCTTGTGGAAAGTACAAAATTCTTCCAAACATATGGGGATTCCAGTATCCATCAAAATAGGCGTCATCATCTCTCATACAATATTGACGACAGAAATGACATTTTTGATTAAGAGATAAAACACAATGATTAACCATTTTCGGTTCATTGTACTCAACCAATGGTTTCAGCTTATACTTCTTTCTATTTCGTTGTCTCATATATCGTTTATATCTTTTAGAATCTGGATCGTCTGATCTATTGTAATACTGTCTATCTTCACATCCACATACACATTTAGCTGATGGATTTTCATAATAATAATCCTTTATCTTATTATTGCGTATAAATGTTTTACATACATCCCATTTGCTTTTATAATGAACACCTTGGAAATAGACGCCTCCTGGCTTTCTAGTTTTTTTATGGTTTGGTTTGAAATGTCTCATTTTCAATTAATCTTATTGAGGGTATTTTTATGTGTTTTTATAATATAATGAATAAACTTGTGGTTATTGATAATCAAGTCGAGATACTGAATAACAAACTTGCTAAATTGACAGAATATTTGGTGAATGAAGAAGATTACAATCATGATTCAATACATCATGAATCTTTTGAATTGAATAAATATCTTATGAAGTTGAAATTGAAATTGGAACTTTTACAACTGGAACACACAGATGATATGAAAGTTATAGATAGAATCAAATATTACAATGAGAGAGTCAAGTTCTTTACAAAAACATTGGATACAATCAATGATTTCAATAATACTAAAGACATGAGACAGCAATCAAAGTCTCTCAAACTGTTAACGACTATCAATATGGTTGCTTTGCCATTAGCTATTATAACGGGTTATTTTGGAATGAATTTCAAGAGTATGGGAAATATCACACATGGGAAAGGTGTTTTGTCTAGTTTACATGGGCAGAAATTAGTATTCTTCCTGTTTTTTGTGTCTGTAATCGCTATGGTTATTTTGACAAATATGGTTCTGAAATAATGGTTAAAAATTGATTTTTATTTAATTTATTTGATGATATATTGAGTGTTTAATATGAAAACATTCAAATTGTGTGAAGTTCATGATATTCTTCGTGATACTGATTTTTATGAAACGTTGGTTGAAAATTATCCTGACGATAATGATATTCCTATTGATGAGAGGTTTTGGTTGGATATAGAGTTTATTGATGATATGACAGATGATAATGCACCCCGCAGTGAACAAAAACTCGATGCGTTTATTTCAGACTTGATAACATCAACGGAATAAAATTGATAAAAATATTCTCAATCAATACATTATAATACATTTACCATGAAGACTTTTAAATTGAAAGACGTTTGTGATGTCCTCAAGGACTCAAAGCTATATGAATCGTTTATAGAGGATTACTCTGAAGATGATGAGATATCCATTGATGATAAATATTGGATTGATGATCTTCGTGTACCTCATTCAGATTTCATGGAAGAGAGTGCGAAAATTGAGTATCTGCGTGGAGTGTTTCCCGCACTTAATTATTGGGGTGTAAATGATCCACCAGACAATCTGTACTCATTCATTTCAAATCTTCGTAAAAGAGATGATTTGGAAGAGTTGTTGAAGGATTATCCAAATTTTAGGCATATAACTGAGTTTATTCGAATATGTCTTTTGTCCAGGTATGAACAGTTGGAAGAATCTGTTAGATCTAAATCACTACCAATATTCAAATATTATGTCACTCATTATCCAGGTAGATCTAAAAAAAAAGCTTTATCAGTAACAGCAAGATTTGGTCAATTGGAAATGATGAAATATGCATATGAATTTATTTTTAAATGTAATTTTCATTTATATGATTATTCAATTTACAATGATGCTGTATTTGAGTCAATAAAACATAATCATTATGATTGTATGGAATTTGCATTTAAGAATAATTTTCCATACAATACTCATGATCTAATCAGGGAATTTTGTTTTATGAAAAGCATAAAGCGTATAAAATATTTTGCAAAAAATATCGGAATATCTATTAGAAATCTTAATGATTATTTGGATTTTTTTTTGGAAAACAATCGTGTTGATCTATTCCTAATTTTTGCAGAAATTGACAAGAATAATCTCAATCCTTCTCTATATGATCGTGGACTTGAATTGGACTCAGTAAAGATAGTCAAATTTCTTGTTGAGAATGGTGTAAAAATAGAGGAGAATGTTCTTTTGAAGTGTAGATCTATTGAGATGTTCAAATATCTACGAAGTTTGGGTAATGAGAAGCTAGTTCCAAATGAAGACTGTTTGGTGTCAGCAACAGAGGATGGATATTTTGATTTATTGGCTCATTTAGTTGATGTTGAAAAACTACCATTGAGTAGTAAGGTTTTGGAGAAATGTATTTCATGTGATGAATATCGATTTAAATGTTTTGATTACCTATTGGAAAAGAAATGTCCTTTCGATCACAACTTGTGTGAGTACATATGTCTGCATGGCGGAAACAGTGATTACTTGGACGTTGCAACTTATTGGGGTTACGAAGTGACTGATGCTTGTATATATTTGGCACTTATTTCAAAAAACAGAGATTGTTTGGATTATCTTGTTGTTTATTGTGAAATGAATATTAATCCAATCCTGTTAACCGCAAATAAAAAGTTGATAGGTAGTACGAATATGTACAATTGTTTACACGATATTGTTGGTGATAGCAATAGCTCTGAATAATTACATAATCCTTATGTAATTATTTAATTTATAATGTACAGAATCCATAGAATTTTACCATTAAACTACGCCCCCTATCGTTAGATCCTTTCTCTAAAAGAGTTTGAGGGCGGCTGGATTCGAACCAACAGAAATACTTTTACAGAGTAGTGTTTTAGCTAATTATGAATTGCTGAGAGGATTCTTATAAAGATGCATATTTTCATATGCAACTATATTTAGTTTGCAGAACTTACAATAAAAAAAACCTATCACCGGGTTATAAAATATTTAATCCCGGTGGGTGGAATCGAACCTACCTAAATAACATAATGGGAGTTATAAAAAAAAATGAATTGCAGTTGAAGTTCCAGTTTATGAATGCGTAAAAGAGAAATTGTCTATCCTTTTTAAACCCTACGCTTTTGTAATATGATCATATTTTAGTTTTCAGAACCTACATAAATAAACTTCACCTCCAAAATAGTTCGCGGAGGTGGCTGGATTTGAACCAACAAATTTAACAGTGACAGTGTTATGTTTTACCAAAAATAATTTGCAGTTGAGGTTCTTCTATAAATGCATACACTATTGTATGCAGTTATAAAAAATACAGAATTCATAAAATTGCCATTAAACTACACCCCCCTATCGTTAGAACCTTTTTCTAAAAAGGTTTGGGGTGGTTGGATTCGAACCAACAGAAATACTTTTACAGACTAGTGTTTTACCTAATTATGATTTGCTGAAAGAATTCTATGAGTTTTTTTATTTTTATACAGGACTTACATATAAAACAAGATTTACGTCCCCCTATGCTTTAACTTGGTTAACTTTTGGGTATTGTAGAGACGACTTGATTTGAACAAACATATATAAACTTTAGAAGCATCTTTTTTTCACTAGGATGTTTTATTAATAAGTTGCTGTTGAAGTCCACATCATATATTGATATATTATCTTTAAGCTATTTTAGGGGGGTTTATATTTTTTTACAAATCCGAAAGATTTATTACAAATTTATTGATTCTACTGTAAAATCGTACTTAAGAAATCCAATATACTTGTTATTCTTAATGATATAGTTATCAATTTTGTGACTATCTAAAATATTCACTTTCAAATTTTTATTAACAGATTTTTCTAGGAATATTTCAGGCACACTTTCATCACACATATGAATAACGGTATCTATTAAATCGGACTCAATATACTCATTAATTTTATTCTCATAGACTATCTTATCATTCTTCATGAAATTGTCAATATTTTTTATGAGATCTTTTACTTTTTCATTTTGTATTGTTATGACATTCTTGTACATATATTCATTTATCTTGTTGTAATTGAAGATATAATCATAATAGTATTCAAATGATTGTATTCGTTTAGATGGAGTGAGAGAGTAGTAATCTATTCTATCATGTTTGTTTAAACCAGCACATATTATAATTCCATTGACAATGAATTTGGGTACATATTTGATCTCATCCCATATAACAGCCATTACTCTTAGTAATTGTCTTCTCTTATATTTATGCTTAATTCCACTAATCTTTGATCTAACACGTTTTGTGTCTTTACGGAAATCGTAATTCGGAGGTATCAAAATCGTTAAAACACAGTTCCTCTTTCCCTCGAAATTCTTTATTTTCCTCAAAATATCCAAGTTACTCATTCTTGGTATAATGCATCAATATTTTTTTAAGTAACTGTTAACAACCCTTTTTGAAAAAAGGAAAGATGATCATGATGAGTGGACATCAATTACATGAAGCTGGGTCGATACCTAAAGATTATCCTAAATCTGTAGGTAGGTTCTTTTATAGAGCGGAATTCACTCTGAAAGATCACAATAGAAAAGGTAATACAGTGAATTTACGACTTGGTAGATTCAAAGAGTACATAGATCGAAGTATTGAAACAACACTTGAATTGAAGAATATTAATGGATACCATGGTGTCAGCTTAGGACAGTAAACTAATTTTTAGTTCAAACCACTATTGTTATTCATCAAAAATGTCGTACTTGACATTCATCTGATCTATTAAATAAACTCTTCTATCAAGTGGTGTTCTACCTTTACCCTTTCTTCTCCTGTTCTTAATTGTTCTCTCAATAGACAGAGCAACTGATTTTGTCAAGTATGGAATGATTAAATGGTAATTCCATTTTCCATTTCCCAAATTACTGGTTGTGTACTTTGCTCCACCTTTTATCTCTCCATTGTGTTGTCTGATACGTCTCTTGATATTGTTGGTTATACCAAGATATGTTTTGTTATGATGTGAATGTTTTAAAAGATATACATTATAATCACTCATATTGTTTATTAAAATAGATATTATTTTTAATCTTATTTTTCCATATCATATTAAAAATCTTATATGTCCATGGAATATTTCTCATTATAAGCTCACGCTTAGCAAAACCCTTCTGATATTTATTCATAATTGATTGTATTAACCATGAAATTATGACTGCTTTATTCGACACATTCTTCAAAAAATTACTAGCAATTCCTTTTTTAACACTTATCGATTGTCTCTCAATCATTTGGTTTAAATCCTTCTCTGAATTCAATATCTTATCATCATAAAAATCTTCAATCTCTCTCAATTGAGTCTTGATTTTATCAACATTATCATAATCAAACTTTTTCAACAGATCACACAGAATATTGTATTTCAAATTGAACTGTTTATAAACATTATCCAAAATGTAACTTTTAGTATATTTACTTTTGAACTGACCAATTAAAGTATAACGTTTCAATTTATAATACTCTCCATACAATACATTCAAATAGTTATCCACCCATTCTGATAAGTTGATTATTAATCGTTTTCCATTCTCAGTTAAATCTCCACTATATGTAGAATTTAGGTATATAATATTATTAAACTGTCTGTTTAATAATTTTAATGAATTTTGAAAAATCTCTTCAAACTCTCGTATGATACTTAATTCCATTTTATATTATAAACGATATTTTTTTAGATTATTTTGCCACAACTTTTCTTCCTGTTCTTTTATTTGCAAAATTATTCAATATATATTTATAAATATACCTATTCACTATAATTTTATTAAATATATTATAAAATATTATAAATATAACAATCATCGATATTGATATCAAAGGTCTAACATATGAGTACTCATCTGATATAAGAATAACATTGAATTTTGGTATAGATTTCAAAATTCTGAATAAAATGTATATAAACAAACCAGAAATTGTCAATGCTATAAATTTTTTGAACCGACTGACATTAACAGTGTAACTGAACGCAAAATGAGCAAAGAGTGCAATTATGAACAGAATGAAGAGATATTGTGTTAAATTATACTCATACAAAAAGTTGAGAATATCTTTCAAATCAAACAGTTCATTGAAAAACACAGTCTTCTTTACATCAACAGATTCTTTCAATGTTTTCTCAGTTTTTTTATTAGTCTCCTCTGAAATAGTCCTTTCTAAATCTTGTAATACTGGATAATTACTCATAATAATATATTATAAGATTTTTTTGAAGATGGCAATCAATATAGTCTAACCATAAAGGTGCTATCGCTGACCATAAAGGTGCTATCGCTGACCATAAAGGTGCTATCGCTGACCATAAAGGTGCTATCGCTGACCATAAAGGTGCTATCGCTGACCATAAAGGTAACAATACTTATCAATATCGTCTAATTGACCTTGCAGATGTTCTTGCACCATGTTTTGGTACACAGAAGAAGAAACATGGTTTTTTGTAATTGTAGTATTTATACTTTCTATCTGCCAACATAGGATTCTTTATTAACTTTCCACTTGCATCAATATTTATAACTTCTGTTGTTCCTGGTTTATGTGACCAATATCTGTTACTGTCCTGTCTGTAAAAGTGGTAATCGTTATCTCCATTCTTTTTGTTATCTAACGCAATGAATCCCTTGAAATACCCTTTACTACATGGTGTATCAAAATGTGTTATATGTGTTGACGGAATATCTTTCTTTATTCTTCTGTAAAAATTCTTACAATCACCATATTCATGTTCTCCAATTGGTGGGAAATGTGAGAAGTATCCAGGTTGTGGCTTACCATCTCTATTAGATAATATTCTGCCAGTCACATAAGAGTAGCAGTTATTGTTGTTTCTTACACGAGGGACATTCCATGAATCTGGATCATATGGATATTCTGAACCTGATAAAGGTGACAGTTTATCCCCATGACCACTTATATTGATTTTGATATAATCATCGAGATTGTCCAAATGTTTTTTGTCTTCCAACTTCTTCTTTAATCCCATAACAAATGGTGAATAAATAATTGTTTGTCCACCTTTTTTGATCTTCATATAAATTAGGCAATATTTTAATTTGCGGTTAGACATAAGTAAATTATATCAGTGATTTGTGTATAGCAATGGAGACTGAGAAGAAGGTTTTATTATTGGATTTATGTACTCTCAAAAAGAGAGGTTATGAACTCACAAGAGAGTACACCCTCGAAGATACCCTTGAAGATTTAAAAGAAGAGTGCAATAGATTGAAAGGATTGGAGTTAGACAGATTCACTAAGAATATTGCAAATATTTTCTGTCCAAATGGGGAATCTCATGAGAATGTTAAACCAACTCAAGAGATGATGGCTAAAATGTGGGCTTACATGTCGAAGGAGATTAAAGATGTAAAGAGATGTGCGGCGGAATCAAAGGAAAGTCATATTTGAAATATCAATACATCTCTTCCTATCAGGTTTTCCAACAAATTCTACATTGAATTTTAAGTAGTTCTTAAAAAAGTTATAATAATTATCAGTATGTGTTTGACCAGTATAGATGATGTTATTTTCATAATTGTCATTTTTCAATTTCTTCATTATTCTAGATATTGTATAAATATCCATAATAATACATCTCATTGAAATAACTATTGTAGATAATATACTAACTGTTCCTGCAACATCAGATATAGAATGCCATTTGTCGAGATTTGTCATATTATCCATTAATTTACTCATTTTATCATTATATATATATTGATACATCTTCTTCATATTTATCATGTAATCTTTCATATATTTCATTATCTTTGATTGAATGTTTTTGTCACATTTTCTTATCTGATCGTACATCTTTTTGCATTTCAAACTTTTGACAATTTTAGTCGCAAAACCAGTGTAAGTGCTAAATTCTTGTGATAATCTATAATAGTCCTTGTTCGATTTAATATCATCTATCTCATTTTTGATTTTTTCGAAAGTTACATCATTTTCATTGAGTAGGTAGTCGAGATATGACAGAACTCTTGACATAAAATCGATTTCATAAACATCTTTGCATTTTGCTGAGAATCGGAAATCTGCATTGTGAAATCTAACATTGGGAAAATGTTTTGTACATTCTGTTTTGTTCCTATAAAAACACTTATACTTCATATAATGCATTATCGATTTTCCAATATAATTTTTCTCATTCTTTTCACCTTTTTTCATAACATTGTAAAAATCGTTAACAAAATCGGTATTGAACTCGATATACTCATATGGAATCTCAAAGAAGAGATCGATCTTCTTCTTTGTTTTCTTAAACATATTATCAAGATATTTCAACAGAGTTATATGTGAATCTTTGCAAATATTATCCAAAGAGAAGTGTTCATCACCTAGGAGCATTATCTTTTTACAATATTTGTCACTTGTAAGAACAGTCACAGACGTTGGACCGGAAAGTTTACTCATATATATTATTTGTAATAAAAAAAAATTGATTTTATTTATCAAGAATTATAACAAATTGTTTGGTGAATATGTTTCCACCAGAAAATATATTCAAATATCTAATTGAGAAATATCCAAATAAACCATGGGAATGGAGGTGGATATCAGAGAATCCAAATATTACAATGGAAATTATTGAGAAATATCCAAATAAACCATGGGTTTGGAATAGGATATCATGCAATCGAAATATAACAATGGAAATTATTGAGAAATATCCAAATAAACCATGGAATTGGGAATGGATATCATTCAATCCAA
>Ga0180438_10007185_pt1 | contig 14645 bp, 26 predicted proteins | sample SS_ome_12_FD_132455 | JGI IMG/M metagenome (GOLD analysis project Ga0180438, IMG submission 132455) | Hypersaline lake sediment archaeal communities from the Salton Sea, California, USA - SS_3_D_2 metaG | ecosystem: Environmental > Aquatic > Non-marine Saline and Alkaline > Hypersaline >...
AGGCTGATTTATAAATTTATTATATTTGTTTCAGATTGATTAGGAGATATATTTTGTTAATTCAAATAGAATTACCTGATTTCTTGGATGATGTCGAGAAATCAAAACACCAGGAAGCTTTAAAGAAGATTTATTTAAATATTGTAAGCTGCTTTAATAAAGAGTCTTTACCTGTTTTGGAATTTAAAATTTTACAAAACAAGCAGGCTGATTATACATTCCGTAAAGATGATAGTTGTCACTGGTACTTGCTTACAGTCGAAGAGGCAGTTGGGTTTGACAAACTGAATAAACAGCTTGAAAAAACAAAAGAAGGATCAAAAAAATGGCATGATTTATGCCACAAGATATCACAGTTTAATCGAATAGATAATCCAATGAGTATTTTATTTCAAAGTCCAAAAGTTATTTGATAGGAGTAACAAATATGTATCCTAATAATTTGTATTCTGAAAAGGAAATCAATATAACCAAGGTTGAAAATGGTTTTATTGTTATGGTGCTTGAGCCAAGAAAAGCAGCGTTAGATATGGGGCTACCATCAGACAAATGTGGTGTAGGAATAGGTGTGCCCAGCATACTTCCTAAACAATATGTTTGCAAAACGTATGCAGAAGTGCTTTCAACTGTTGGGATGTTATTGCCTGAAAAATGTGATCCTAAAGAAATGAAAATCATTGCGCTTAAAGTCGCGAATGGATTTGAGGCCATAAGCAAAGAAAGGAAGGCTAAAGAGGCTATTGTAAAGGATCACGTTGATGAAATTGTAATTGTTGATGAATCTCTTAGGAAGATTGAAGAATAACTTTAATAGATTATTGGTTTGCCCTTAATCTGGCACATTAGAATTAAAATCATTTTAGTGTGTTGTTTGGGGGCAGATAATCAATATAAGTAATATCACTTTAAGATACACTCCCAATCTTAAACTCTGATAAACTTATGTTGATTTTAGGGAGATACACAGCTTTTTAAAGCTGATTTATATTTTTGTACTTATTTTAGATCTAGCAACACCAAAAATAGCCCTGAAATCCATGCCTGTAAGGTGGCAAAAAAAGATGACAAAACTTCTTGATGAGTTTGATGAAAAAATTGATTGGCGTCCAGATGATGGTAGATATTGGGTTGAATTAAGAGATAGTGATGACAATATTGTAAAAGATCATCTCAGTGAATATAGGCATGCGCCGAAACTTAATTTAAAGGCAAAAAATGGACATTAAATACGAACAAAAGTTTACAGAATACAAGGCCAGATTCGATGCATTTTTAAAATGTGTAGAGCTTGCTGGTCCAAAACAAACACTTGGAAAAGTGTTTATGTGGGCTGGTGCAAATAAAATCGTTGAATATATTGTCGCCAGAGCGTTGTCAGATAAAACTGTTAAAGGTAGTCATGAGAAAAGTCAGGCAGAAAATCATCTTGTAGCATACCCAGATAAAGCTGCATTTGAATATCTTCACTGGTGCATGAAGCTTGAATCTAAAGCAGATTGGATCCCAGATTGTTTTGCAGAGGTTCCTGCTGAAATAGAGGATAAGGCGCAAAAGATGATTGTTTTTTATCAGGGGTGTGATTCTCAGATAATTATGCCTAATTAAAGGAGAAAATTGATGTTAAAAAGAAGTGAACCAGTAGGATCAATAGAAGAAAAGGCAGTTGAGATGCATAGAGATATTAGAGATGTGATGCATCATGATGTTGATGTCAAATTAAAACAAGAGCTGCATGAAATAGAGCAAAGCATTGTGAAAAAGGCAGATTTTGTAGAAAAGACCCTGCATACTTTATGGGAAGAGCTATATCAATATTTTTTATTATCTGCACATCATTTTGATATAGATCGTTTAATGGATACTGATCGACCTCATATTGATATGTGTTCGCATAGAGGTCGTGGTTTTCCCAAAATGTTTTCATTATTGCATAATCTTATCCTGCAGATCTCCATAGTAAAAAAGATGAAGGATCTTGAATCTTCTGTAATTAATGAAACAGAGAAGACAGATACTGAAGAAAAAGCATGTACATGCTTTAATGCAGAGTCAGAATAAATACACCTAGATAAATCTGATATAATCATTTAAAATATAATTAAGCCCCTGGCATTATCGTTCTCCTGATAGTAGTTATCTTTTAATTTCGCATATCCACATATTCTCAGCGTAAAGATACAAAGGGGCTTATTTTTAAAAAAAGGTTTAATATGAAAATTGAAGAGGCAGCTAATAAATTATTTGATGAGATTTGTTATTATATGCGCAATATCAGTTTTATAAAATTTCTTGGTGTAGGATTTGAGGGCAATAAACTTTGTATATATTATTCTGCACCATATTTTATAGATATGATATTTGGTGGTTATGTTGAATATAAAGGCTATAAAGTTGTTTATTGTAAATTGCCTGGCGAACAACAAGTGAGAATAAATACAGATATTGATGGGATTAATTTCAAGGCATATAAAATTTTAGATGATAAAATTTATGGTAGTTTAGACGCTATTAAGAAATTGACATTTGATTGAATAGATCTACCACTCATGTACCTCCATTGTTTGCCTGTATAAAACAATACAGGCATTTGCGAGGCAGCGCAAGGTAAGCGCAGACTGAATATGTGGCAGTCGCAACCATATTCAATCACATCCACATATTGTCGTGATTGGAGTGGTGTTGTTTACAGGTTCGAATCCTGTGCCTCGCACCAGAGTCCTTGTATTACTTCTTTGTAGTACATTCTCTATATGATGCTTTAGTTTACTTCGCATCCTCCGATGAAGTAACATTGTGATTTACTCCAGTTACCCTCCTGCACTGGAGTAAATTTTTTTTTGTGGCTTGGTGTTGGAACTGGCAGACAACCTGGATTTAAAATCCAGTGACCTTTTTGGTCGTGCGGGTTCAAGTCCCGCCCAGGCCATAATTTCAAAAACAAGGAGATAATTGATGCATAAAAAACAATTTAACCCAGATCTTAATTTAAAATATTCAGCTTATACTCAAACCATGTGGAATCGAAGATATAAAGAATCAATATTTAAAAATACAGAGAATATCAAAAAGGACCCAAAGAAAAAAGATAGATACAAAAATCAAGAATGTAAAATATGTTATTATGTAATAGGGAGGCTCGGTGGCGCTGCAATAACAAGTACAGAATGTACAATGTGTGGCACTGAAATGTCATTTTGTAATACATGTACAGATAAATATTGTATTGATTGTGCAAAAGGATTTAAATTATGTAGACATTGTGGTGGCGATATTGATGATGTAAATAGAAGGAATAGAGAGGATAATTGTGAAACCTTGTTGTAATTATGAGAATTCTATATTGCTTATGAAAATTACAAAGGAAATAGAGGAATATTGCCAATGCCATGAAATATATACAGAAAGAAATTTAATTGATCCAAATTGCCAATCACATTATATTGCAGAAGACATTTGGGAGATATTTAATGAAAAGATGTAAGTATATTAATGGCCATAGATATATTATTCAACAAAACAACGATGTAAGAAAAATATTGTCTGACAGTGATGTCAGGCCTATCGAAGATATGAAAGATATAATAGAAAGACAAATTAAAAAACTCGCAATTCCAGAAGAATATTTAAGGCTAGATAAATGCAGCTATACAAACAAGCAATAAATTTTTATCCATCAGCAACTGATATTGATAAACTTGTTGCAAAAAAAGATGGGCTACATTTCATTGATGGCAATCTTTCTGTATGCATTATAAAATATGGAGAGCCAACTTTAAATGGTGATATATTTATGCCTGGCAGTTTTAAAGGTATTAACAAGGAGGTAAGTAATGAAAAGAATAGTAATTAATGATTCTGATCAAAAAATACATATTGATGATATTGCTAAAATAGACAGTAAAAATGCAGAGATGATATCATTCCATCCTTCTGAATTATCAAAAACACATTATTATGATTATTGTGGGCCTTTGGTGGTTGGGGGGCAAGCAAAGGACAAAGAATGCAAATAAGTTTTTTAAGTAAAATAGATCTTGATTGTTTTGAAATAACAATAACAAAAGAAGATGTAAGAAAATTGTTAGACAAGATTCATGATAAAACTATGGATTCAATAGAAAAATATAAAACAGAGCCAAATATTGTTATTTTAGATAGAGATTCATTTTTACAATTATATGCTTATAACAAATATTTTAATGAATTTGGCCCAACAACCTTGCCTGATGTATATGGCGAAAAAAGTCAAGAATTTTACAAGGTGTTTGGATTGATTATTTTTGTAGATCCAGATGCAAAACAAGAGCGAGTTGAGTGTTTATATTTTCCACAAACAATTTTAGGGCTACATTGATGGCACAAATATTTGTCTGCAAGGCATGCAAAACATACACTAATCGAGGGATAAATTTCCCATCGATTTGTATATGTGGAGATTATTATACGAGGATTATAGGGTGCAATGAGAACATATTAGAATATATTTCTGATAACAATTTGGAGATACATGATGAGTAGGTCGTTCCCAAAATTTATCTCGCCATGTAATTTCACAAAACATAAAAAAGATCTTGGTACAATAACAATAAAGATTTATAATCCAAATATTCCAGGCTCTGTTGTGTTGGAATCGTTAACGAAATACTTGAAAAAGTCTATATTTAAAGTAAAATATATTGCTGTTGATCTTTATATTCAAAAACATATTGATGGTAAACTTATAAGCAGTGAGAAATTTTTCAGTATTCATTTAAATTGATATTTTTAGAAAGGTTTATTATGAAGGTACAAGCTGTAAGCGAACCTATCTTCTCTCATTTTGCAGAGAAACAAGGCAGATGGATCCCTATTGCTCCAGATCATGCAACAATTCCAGATGAGGCTTATCGTGATCCCAGTTTCAAGAGACTTGTTGACGATGGAGATGTAATTGTTTTGTCGTTTGACTCTAGCCCAACATCTGTTGTAAATCAGGCTGAATTTAGTCTTCTTGCTGGTGGACTATTTAAAAGTACACATGCTGTAAGTGGTACAGCGGTAAATGGTGACAATGAGCATGCAAAATCTTTATCAACAGATACAAGTGGGTCTTTTGAGTTTTTGGAAAATAGAACACTTGTGTTGCTTGTTGATGGTATTTCTGAAGAAACATTTGCTATTCCTAAAGGCAAATATAGCTTCTCTGCCATGGCGACTTTTTTAAATAATTTGACAGAGCATCTTACGTTCGGACAAGATGGCACACCTAATTTCTGGGCTGAAACTAAATCTTATGGCACGAATGCGTCTATTGCTGTGCAAACAGGACATAGTTATGATGCCAATAGTATTTTGAAGCTGCCTGCAAATTCAACAAATGCTGCATCTCCTGCGACACCAGAAGTGATTGATGTAAATATAAAAGGCCCCACTGGCCAGGCATGCACTGAAGGCAAAGTGAAGCTCGGTATTTGGGATTCTGCTGTGGCTGGTTCGCTTGTTACAGATGCACAATTTCAGAGAATGCAAAAAGGATCTTATGATGCACTGTATTCTAATGAAATTGAAATCACACCTGATGATAATGGTGATATGAAGCTTGAGCTTATCAAGATAGCGGCAGGAACAATTTATCTTGCGATTGAAGCGCCGACAGGCTATTATCTTGCTGAAATGCCTGCATCAAGAGAGACAATTGTTGTCTCATAATTATTTTAATTGAAAATGTTTTTTTCGGGCAATTTTGGGCTATGTGCTTTTATCCCCCAAATAAATTTGGGGGATATTTTTTTAGCTATTGTTTATGATAGATCTGAAACAGGTTTGGTTCGGTGCCCCATACTATCTCTGTTGAAAAATATATCTGCATAATCTTCTGCTGTTTGTCTTAAAGCATCTCTTGGTGGAATGCCTGAATCTATATAATAATCAAGAGCACCAAAAAACATATCTATTTTTTTATTCTCAGTTATTTGATTTTCTTCTTCCATTATTTAGTCTCCAAAATACATTACACCTTCTATTCCAGATTTGTCATCATTCAAATTAACCATCTTTCCAGTGCTTCCAAATCCTCCACGATTCTTATCTGACATATTCTCAACCTCATCCCAAAGAAATGTATTGTCGATTTTAACAAAAATTGCTTGTGCAATACGTTCGCCAAATCTGATAACAACATCTTTATCATTAAGGTTCAGCAATTGAACAAGTATTTCATCATCTGGACCACAATAATCTTGGTCTATTATTCCTCCCATAACAATGCATTTATTGTTGAATGAAAATCCAGATTTATCCCTTATGAGAAGCATATATCCATCTGGGACTTTGACAGATATATTTGCAGCCAACCTGTCAACATGCATTGGCTTTATTGAGGCTGCTTCCCTTGAATACAGATCAAATGCCACTGCACCATCTGAATAAAACTTTGGAAGTGGTAAAGATTTATCAAACCTCTTTATTTTTATTTTGCTGCGCATTATAGCCTCTAAAATTACAAAGGTTTAAAGTCTATTCCTAACATTTTAAATAAAGTTTCCCAAACTTCTTTGATATATCTCTGTGTTAAAAATACAATAGCATCAGCATATTGTCTTATTTCTGCTTGTGCATCTTCTGCCTGTCTCAAGATAACAAATTTCATTAAATTATTGCCATCGACTTTGGCAATGAATTTGGTCATCATATTTTGTGGCAGAATCATTCTAGCTTGTTCACGACATACATCCATACTTATAAGTTGATTATAAGTATCAAAACAATCTTTTGTTTTTGCTCTTATTGCATGCTCTATGTCATGATTGGATCCAGCATCCCATACACCTTCACTTGCTTGTAGATTTTTACTTGATTGTTTTCTATAAATTTTTGGGATATAAAACTTTATATCTTCACTTGTATATCTTCTCGACCGTTCATTAAAACTCCAGGTGCGATGGCGAAACCATTGTCTGGCAATAAACAATGGACAATAAACTTCGAATTTAAACTCTGCCATTTCAAGCGGAGATGTATGACCGTTTAAAATTAAGAATTTAAGAAGCTTTGCATCTTTTGCATTCCATTCTTCTGAAAATTTATTTAAGGATACTCTTGCTGCATTAACAATATCAAGACTGCATCCCATAGTATCGATCAATCTTATATGTCCAAAATCTCCATCAAGAACATGAGCACAGCCTATATGATAGATTGGTTCTATTGGCTTGTTTTTTATGCGTTTCCCAAGTTCAATCCAATCTATTATGTTTTGATATTGTGAAATATCTTTTGTTTCATGTGCGCAAACTGTTAAATGATGTTTATATTCATCCTTTAATGGAATATTGAAATCTTCTGTATCATGGTTTTTAATAATATATCTATCTATATCAAATTTCATATCTATGCCTCACAAGTACTTTTGTTTGCTAATTCACAAACATCATGATGCTTTTCTGTAAAGATTTGTCCTTGTTTTTCATATGCTTCTTTATAGTCAACACGCTCAAGAGGCTGTCCACCTCTTGCCCCTGTAGGATAACAAGTAAACCCTCTAAGTTTTTCTGCATACCTAGCAAGCACATTGGCGAATTCTTCAACTTTGCTTTCGTTATTATATTCAGATCTCCATTCAGGCAAATTAATTGTAGAACTTATAGCATGGTCTACATAGTCTTGTACATCTGCTTGAAATTTTATTCTTCGTTCATAATCATATGCAAGATCCAATGCTGTTTCTATATCATCTGGATTCATGCCTTGCTCTATAAGATATTTTGCAGTCCCATCAACTACATATTGATATACCCATTCATTATTATCAAGATATCTTCTTTTATATGCGACTGCAAAAATAGGCTCTATTCCAGTAGTAGTTCCAGCAAGTATCCCTATACTTCCATTAGGGGCTATAGCACGAAGTCCTTTTGGATATGACACATTTAGTCTGCTGCAAATTTCTGATGCCGCCACGATTGAATATGACCTATAAAAATCTAACCAGGTATGTAGTTCTGCAGTTACTTCATATTTGTATCCTCGTTTCAATAGCCATTCATGGATCCCCATTAATCCAAGTCCTACCCTGCGATTTTTATTGCGTACTTTGTAAACTTTCTCATATGGGAGATCTGCAGTCAATGTTCCACAAACTAAAAATTTAATAGCCAATTCAACTGTTTGTTTGAATTCTTCAAGTGTATCTATTCTTGACATATTAATAGAGCCGAGGTTGCAAACATCACTATCGTCTTCTGATAGTAATTCTGTACAATTTGAAACAACAACTCCTTCTGCAACAAATGAATGCTCATCAACTTTTACATCACAACAATATACTGGTTCAGAATTTAGTTCTTTTATGTCAGTTATCTGAACCAAAACCTCTTTGCATGCTGGCCCATAAATTGGTATTAAGTAATCTTTAACTTTTAAATCTTTTGCCTTTGTCTTTATAAATTTAAAGTTAAATCTTTGAAAATCATATTCTTTTGGCAGCTCTATTGCTTGAAAAAATTCATGGTTAAAATCAGATTTTATAAACTTTCCATTGCTCATTGATATTTTTAAAATTTTTGCATTATTATTCGTAAGTTTGAATTCAACATCGTTAACCCATTGTTTCCCTGTCCACAGTGTAACAGGCTTATCAATTATATATTTTATTGGTATATATCCTTCAGATGTTAAAACATTTGTATCACCAGATAGCGGCGCATTTCTTAATGTTTGCTGCTCTTGATTATAGAAATTGAAACCAAATCCAGGCTCGCCTGTTGAAAGGGCCTGTTTTACATTTTCTAAAAATACCTCATGTACACCTCCAGTTGTTTTATAATTATAAAGCCAGGAAGTGTCATAGTTTACAGATATGTTTGTGCAATCTAGCGGGGCCGGGAAGTTGAAATCTCTGGTTTTTAACTCTGCAAGGCTTAAATCAGTGCCTGGAATATTGATTTCATTCCAGTTTTTTATTTTCATCCATTTGTAAATATCTTTATGTCTCCAATTAAGTCCACCCCAAAGAGCAGATCTTCTGCTACCACCTTGTCTTGTTGCTCTACCAATTCCATTTATCTTTTGTACTGCATTTATAGGGCCACTTGCCTCTCCACCTGTTCTTCTAAGTGGTGTCCCTTCTGGTCTGTAAATAGAATAATCTACACCAACACCACCACCTGTCATTAATGCAGATTCAACTTTCCAGCTCAAGTCTGCCCAATCTTCTCTTGTATCTTCTTCTGCTTTAATGAGAAAACAATTATTGTAGTATTTTACTGGTCTTCCAGCATAATAAAGATATCTTCCACCAGGCAAAAATTTCATTTCTGATGTTTTATTTGTTAGCTCACAAATCTCATCATGCTTTAAAAATTTCCTACACACTTCATTAACAATTTGATTTGCAAGTTTTCCCCATGTTTCGCAACCTGGCTTTGCATAGCCTTTTGAATTAAAAATATCTTCTGAGAACTTTGATCTAAATATAGTCATATTATTGTCCTATGAAATTCATTTGGTTTATATTTATCACTTTTGATGACATTTCAATTAATGCATGCATAAGAGCATATATAGTTGGATCTGATTTCGTAAACATAAATAATCCATTTTTGGCAAGTTTTCTTCTCATTTTGTATACAGATGAGATTTCGTCACCAAATAATTTTATATCTTTGCCAATATTTGTTTTTATTTTTACTCCAACTTCTTCATTTGATTGTAGATATGTTATTTCATTTGCAGTCCAATTGGTAATTTTCTTAACAGTGGCTTTGCTTGTATAATACCCATCATCCATTTCAATTATTCTCATATGATTGTCGCAGTATATTAGTGATTCACCACAATATTTTTTTATAATATGGGTTGGATTTATGTTTTTATGATATTGTTTTAAAAAGTCGGCTGGATAGCCATAGTGTTTTTTGTCTCTAAACAAGCCAGATTCATTTGCTGAGATCTCATTGTTACAATATATTTTACTGGAGATTCGTCTTAAATCTGGGATATAATTGTGATAAAATTCGCCCCATCTAAACCTACTATAAAATTTTGAAAATTTATCACAGTATTTATATAATTTTTTATATTCATTTATCATTGAATCTAATAAAATTTCTGGCGCTTCTTCAATGTTGCCATGACAGATATAGATTCCATCTTTGCTGGTATTTTTGTCCATCGGTATAAAATTATTATTTCCAAATATCCTGATTCCCATTAAAAATTCTAAAAAATTCAATTCTTCAAAATCAACATTATCACATTTGAATATTAAAAATCCGGGCTCGCACATATTGATAACATTTTCAGGATTGTATTTGTCTTTACATATTACAATTGGTTTTTTATCATAGTTGTATTTAAAAAAAATCAATTGCGGGATTGCTATTTGAATTGCTATAATATTATTATGACAGCCTGTAAGTATGCCAAAATTACCATTGTGTTTCTTCAAGCTGTCCTGATGTTTATCTAATTTATTAATAGCAAAAATTAATTGATTGTCTTTATTTAATGGTATTAATTTCATAGGAGCACCTATAATGAAAGTATTTACAAGTACCCAAATAGAGGTGAATAGCTTCCTTGGTGATCACAAAGAATATGATGTAAAATCATTCTCTGTTGATGTGATAAAATCACAGCCTTATATTACCATGATTTTAGAAGAGCTTGAAGAAGATGATGAAAGGGAATATGATCTTCATTTTACTTTGACCTCACGAAAAGATGGTATAGTTAATATTGATGAAGATGGTAATGTAATAAATTTTACCACATTTGTCAATAAAAATGTCTTGAGATATGCTATGCTTATTGCTACAGAACGCATGGAAAATAAGATAGCTGGGCCTGATGGCAGTGAAGTTGATATGATCGCAAAAGAAGATGAAATACCTGGCGAGAAGCCGAAGTTAGAGCCTGGTATAGTTGTTGATAAAGATCCAGAAGGCAAGACTGAGGATAAGCCTGAAAATAAGCCTGAAGACAAGTCAGAAGACAAGTCAGAAGACAAGTCAGAAGACAAGTCAGAAGACAAGTCAGAAGACAAGCCTTTAGTAGAACAGAAGCCATGGAAAAAAGGCAAAAAGCATAAAAAAAGCAAGAAAGATAAAATAGAAACGATTGGAAAAGATGTAATTATAGAAGTTAATAATGCATAATTAAGGGGTCAAGAAAATGGGAATTGGTGTAGGTGATACGTTAAATCCATTGATTGCAGCTAGAATTGCAAAAGCAGAAACAGAAGCAAATATTCAAGCTCAAAAATTAAAAGAGACAGAGCAAAAGATTTCAGAAAATAATGGTACAGATATACCAGGATATACATCTGAAGAAATATTGAAAATAAACTCTCATGAGCAAGATGATCTTATAATGCAAGATGTTGCAGAGCAAGATGTAAAAATCAATGTAGAGCAAAAAGACATAGAAAATATACCAGATGGCTGTGTCCTTGTTATTGGTGGTCCTTGTGGTGTGATTTTAAAACCAAAAGAACACAGAATAGAAGATAACTTTATTATTATTATTCTTGACAATAAATATAATAGATCATTTTTATTGTCTCCAGGAAGTAAATTAAAATTTTACTATAGGCCTCTTGATGAGCAAATAAAAATATTAGATGTATATTATAGCGGTATATCATTTGAACATGGAGATGATTTTATATTGATTTTTCATATTGTGAGAGACAATTATGAATAAAAGAATAGCAGTACAAACCCCATATAAATTACATCAAAGAGTGGATCCAAAAATTCTTGCACAGCTTCAAATACAGACCAAAAAAGATGAAGAAAAAAACAAGAAGACATTGAAACAAGAAATGCGTGAAGCAGCATTAAAAATAAGCGATATATTAGGAACTGCTGCAAAAACAAAAGGCATGTTAGGGCAAATATATAACATATTAGAAGCCCCAACATATCAAAGCTTTAGAGATGTAAGAGGTTTTTAATATAATGAGGAATTTTTAATGGGTGATTACCTTTATCAAGAAGAATCAGGCAGGCCAATAGCAAATCTTGGAAGACATAATGTTTTGCCAACATATGCAAACGATGCAGCCTTTGAGGCAGTATTTGGTTCAGGACAAGAAAACGATAGATATTGGAATACAACAATAAATGCTGTAAGAGAACATAGTGGAACGGCATGGAGAACTGTTGGAAACCCTATATCTGGTGATTTATATAACTTTAAAATAGATAATGATGTTTATGCTATAGCAAGTGGAACTGTTTACACGGTCGAAGGTGCATTTCGCTTTCATGGGACAAATGTGCATACTCCAGTTTATTTAAAAATAGTTGCTGCTAGGGTCGGAACTGCAGGCACATCTTACTTTAGATTATATGATGCAACAAATGCACAACAAATTTCTGAAATATCTTTGACTGCTGCTGGCATTGCTATCTATTCTAATACATTGTCTAATTTGCCAGCAAGTGAAGCAATATTTGAAATACAGGGATATAAAGATGCTGGTGGTTCATCAAATGGATATCTTTATTCTGTTCAATTAACGCTATAATGAGGCAATAAAAAAATGACAAATATAATTGAATATAGGTACAAATGCACAACAGAGGATTTGTGGATTTATGAATTAAGAAAAGAACAAAATGGTGTTCCAACACAATGTAAAAATAATGCAGGCCATACTATTGATGCAAATTCTATTGTGATTACAGAAAAAATAGACCAACAAGTTTCAGATGTGAGAATCAAAAGATCAGAATTGATAGACCCAGAAGTGGCGATGACACAAGATAAAGGATGGGATATTATAGTAAAAACTGGTGATACAAAATCAGAAATAGCTGAAAGATTCCCATTTAATGTAGATCTTATAAACGGATATATTAGAAATAAAGATGCCCAAGATGATGATTGTTTTGAGGCATTTGGAGCACCATCTGAAGAACAAAGTATAGGGACTGTATCAACTGCAGCAACCAAAGGTGATACTGATGTAATATTAGATGCAACAGCTTATGCAGAAGTTACAATTGGGCATACAGTAAGATTTGCAAATGATGAGACTTGTTATAGAATAATTGATAAAAATGATGGAACAAATACAATAACAATACATCCAACACAAGAACCTGGAGTTACCAATAATGGCCTGGCAAAGAACCTTGCTGCTGATTCTGCTATAAAATTTATACGTGAACTAATTGTTGGCACTGTGGCACAAGATGCAGATGCTGGTGTAAATGAAGTAATATTGGACAATACTGCATATGCGGCATCAAGACATAATTTTTGGATACAATTTGGATCTGATACAAAATGGTATAGAATTATAAGCACTGATGACGAGACTAATAAAGTATTTTTGCAGCCTGTATTAAGAGATGTAAGAACTACAGGCGATTATGTCAAGATACGAAGAGCATTTATTGAAAGATTGGCTATTGACACAGCAGACCGATTTCCATTGGCAAGAGAAGTAGAAGATGCATCTGGTATTGAATCGTATTATGTTATTAAAGGAATATATCATCATACTACACCACCTGCATCAGATGGAAAAATTAAATTGACACTTGTTTTTAGATGTTAATTTTTTAGGATGTTTTGAATGATTATAAAAAATATTTCAGGCAATGATAGATTTTTTGGATATTTTGGTAAGCTTGGCAAATGGATCGCTAATAATGGCACAACAGAGGTGCCAGATGAAGATTCGTTAAAGCCAGAATTCAGAAATGATTATGACAATTCTATTTTAGAAGTTGTTTCATTTGATGACTCTTCATATGATTTTGTTGCTCAAGCAGAATTGTTGGCAGTATCAGGTGCAGCAAAAAGGATTTTATCTGTTGGCAGAAATAATGCTGTCGTGACTAATTTGTGGCTTAGCGGCGAAGATGGGGTTCCAACTAATTTATCTCCATTTGTAGTATCTGGCGATATGGAGATAACAGATATATCCCTTTCAACAAGCGCGAATTCAACATGGGAGGTTGAAATCTATAAGGATACAGATATAGTAAGCCCACCTGTTCCAGCAAATAGAATTGCTGTGCTTGCTGCTACTGCTGAAAAGTATAAAAGGTTGATACTCCCATCACCTGTTTCAGTGCCTGACCAAACAAGATTAGCTATATATGCTAATGGTACTGGCATTACACATCCTCATGTAGATATTTATTTAAAGTCTTCATAAAGGAGTAATAAATGGAATTTTTAATTACGACCACAGGAACACAAGATCCACTGGTTTTTAATGATCTTGGGGGAAGACATTTTGATCATCCTACTGTTGATTTTGATTTGCTGACTGAATTTGCTCCTGAAGAAATATCTGCATCTTTGGATGTTCAAGCGGCTATAGATAGTGGATATATGACAGTAAAAGATGAAGCTGGTAACTCTCTTGATAATGCAAAAACAATTACAAATATTGATGGTGATCAATTAAATATTGATTGGAATCCTTCAAATTATACGCCTGATGATGGCATCTCTGAAGCAGACAATGTAGATGATCTTGCTGCACATCTAAAAGGTATTGATAATAAATTTGCTGCAATCGCTCATAGCGCGACTACAGGACAAACCACTGATGATCATCATGCGAAAGTTCATGCAGCCGATCATATAAGTGGGACTGACGAAGTTGATGGCGATAAATTAGATATTGATTTTACGCCTTC
>Ga0180438_10007187_pt1 | contig 14642 bp, 11 predicted proteins | sample SS_ome_12_FD_132455 | JGI IMG/M metagenome (GOLD analysis project Ga0180438, IMG submission 132455) | Hypersaline lake sediment archaeal communities from the Salton Sea, California, USA - SS_3_D_2 metaG | ecosystem: Environmental > Aquatic > Non-marine Saline and Alkaline > Hypersaline >...
CCGCTGCCGTAATCAGGATTCCCGTGACCACGATCACGATGGCCATTTCCACGAGGGTGAATCCTTCTTCTCCCCAACAGCGCTTGACTTTGTGATTATACTTTTTCATACGTATCATCTGTTAGTGTTCTACCATCCATGTTTCCAGAACCACATCGGGTATATCCGTACCACCCACCGTGACATGTACAGTCACGTAACGCACACTATTGAGCGTATCCTGGGCTGAAATCGATACGTTTCCTTGAAGACCCGAAGGAGGACTGGGAGTCGAACCCGGCCAATTGGTGATGACCCATTGGTATCCCCTTCCGCCTTCGATGGCCATGTAATCGGCAATGATTTGCTCCATCACTTCTTCGGCGTAGAAAAGAGCCTTGGTCGTAGTACCGAATCGACCGCCCGCCTTCTGATTCATCACGGAAAGCTGAGACAGGGGAATGATTGCGATCCCAATGATTACAATGATGAGAACGACCTCCATCATCGAAAGGCCCTTTTCATCCAGAAGCAGGTGTTTCAGCCGTTTAAGTCTCTTCAGCATCCGCATCCTCCACCGCCGACCGTTTTCATCAACTTTACATAACCCGACGGGTAAACCATCACATGAACTTTGCCGTTTAGACAAAGTACGGAAGTTTCGTTTGAGAACGGGCTCCCGTTGATCAGTGGTTCCCCAATTTCGTTGAACGACAGCCGTCCCCCCAATCCCGATGACGTGATCTCTACATCCAGATAATCGCCCGAACCGAAGGTAACGGCCAGGTCCTCCCCATCGACGCCCGACGGCACGTACGAACCGTCGTCATGCCACCTGACTTCATACGTGTCGGACCCGACATTCACCAAGACATTCACTTCCCGCCTGTTGTTCATGGCCAGTTCACAAGCATACCGGACATCGGCCAGGGCTCGCGTCGCCGCGTTGGACAGACGCGTGTTCTCGTTAATGTCGCTGATAGTGACACTGACCGCACCCGTCAGAATAGCCATGATCACGATCACGACGATCAGTTCGATGAGGGTAAACCCCCGCCGATTGACCAGAAACGAGAAAATCGATGACGTTTTATAGAGAACTCTCACGGCATCTCCAAAGCACATTCCTTAACGTATCCTTGCCTCTCTCCCTCCTGCACTCAATAGGGTTACGGGGAGGAAGGCACATCATACCTTCCCCCCCTCATTCGAGCCCGTTAACGCGTTTCAAACCGACAGATCATCATGAAGTGCTAACTCCACCCGCCTTGGGATGCGTTCCGCAGGTCACCTTACCCGTTGCAGAATCCAGCGTATAAGCCGTACCACTAGTCGGACAGTTGGGTACCGCGTCGACATAGGTTCCCTCTAAATCACCCAAATCGGTAGGATAGGCGGCTGTACCCGTGTTGATGGCCGCATTGGCGTAGTACATCGAACAGGCCGTCTCCAGAGAGGCCTGATTCTGCAGACAGGCGGCAGCCTGGGCGTTCTGACTCAAGTCTAGAAACTTGGGAACGGCCACGGCGGCCAGGATTCCGATGATCACGATCACCACGATCAGTTCAACAAGCGTAAAACCTTTCTCAGACATGATGATTCTCCTTTTTTTTAATGACGAGTTCACGATTTTCGACTCTTGTGTGAATGCTCACACTTCCTCTAAAACATGCCCCTCCTATAGAATCACCTCCTCTCATTTTATGACCTTCTCTTCATCTATTATCCTAAATACCTTTACCTTGCATAATTGACGATATCTCACTGTACGGCACCCACCAGATCCCACATGGGCAGGAAAATTCCGAACGCCATTATGACAACTGCCCCGCCTAAAACAAGAGTGAGAATGGGTTCTATCATCGACGTCAGTCCCTGGATGGCATACTCGACTTCCACATCGTAGTGTTCGGCTACACTGGCCAGCATATCGTCCAAAGACCCCGACTGTTCTCCGATGGCAACCATACGGACAACCATGGGCGGAAACAGTGTATGTTTTTTCATCGCCCCCGCGATTCCCTGCCCTTTCTCCACACCCGCCGACACATTTCGAATGGTCTTCTCGATGACCACGTTTCCTACAGCGGATGCCACCGTGTTCAGCGTCTGAAGAATCGGAAGACCGCTCCGGTTCAGTGTCTCGAACATCGTTGTGAACCGGGCCATGGCGCTCTTGGTTATCAAATTCCCGATGACAGGGATCTTCATCTTGAGCTCGTCCCACCACCATCGTCCCTTGTCTGTTTTCACAAAAAATTTAAAACCAAAAAATCCCCCACCGGCAACACCCAGTATAACCAGGATATACTTTTGGACAAATGCGCTTAGACTAATTAAAATCCGTGTGGGAAGCGGAAGTTGCACGTTCAGACCTGTAAAAATCAACGCAAATTTCGGGACCACCATCGTCATGATAATTAAAAACGCACCGATCATCACGACGACGACAAAGGCGGGATACTTCATGGCCGATTTCACTTTCTTCCGGGTTTCTGCATCATGCTTCAGTACTTTCGCCATACGATCCAGTACATCGTCCAGGGCACCGCTCATCTCCCCGGCATAAACCGAGTTCACGAAGAGCTTGGAAAACACTTTGGGATGTTGATCGAGGGCCTGGGAAAAACTTTTTCCAGACATCACATCCACATAAATCTTGTTGAGTATGTCACCCATTCGTTTGCTGCTCTGAGAGCTCAAGGCCTCCAACGCGGTCAGCATCGGAACACCTGCCCTCAGCAGTGTTACCAGTTCTTTGGTAAAAAGAACGATCTCGTCGATTTTGATTTTTTTCTCGAAGGGCGAACTGCTGCCACTCGAATCCTTCGCCTTTGCTTTGGCCCCCTTCTTCGCTTTTATGGAGATCGGCCGGTATCCCTTACGGTAGATTTCTTTGGACACCGTCTGCTGATTGGGCGCATCGAACACCTCGGTCACGATCTGTCCCGAGGGTGTCACCGCTTTGTATTCGAATGATGGCATAAAATCCTTATCCTATCATGAACGATCAGATATTCGTCACTCGCATGACTTCTTCGAATGTCGTAATACCCTTGAAGACCTTGATCCATCCATCCTGGGTCAAGGTTCGCATCCCTTCGGCCATGGCCGCTTTCTTTATTTCTTCGGACGAAGCCGACTTCAAAATCAACTCACGTATGCGATCGGTCACGGGTAGCACTTCCATGATAGAGCAGCGCCCTCGATACCCCGTTCCCCGACACATGTTGCAGCCCTTGCCCTTGTAGAATTTCATCGAACTCGCATCTTTATCGAGACCAAAACTGTCCAACACATCCTTGGGAACTTCGAAGTTAGGGTGATCCTCGGCCTTGCAATCGGAACAGATTTTTCGAACCAGCCTCTGTGCCTGTACACCCAGGACAGCCGTCGAGATAAGAAACGGCTCGATTTCCATCTCCTCCAGGCGTGTGATGGCTCCTGCGGCATCGTTGGTATGGAGGGTCGAAAGCACCAGATGTCCCGTTAATGCGGCTTGTACCGCGATATTAGCTGTCTCGGAATCCCGGATCTCACCCAGCATCACGATGTCGGGATCCTGTCTCAGAATAGCCCGCAAACCCTTGGCAAACGTCATGCCCGCCTTGTAATTCACCTGCGATTGACGGATCAGGGGAAGACGGTATTCGATGGGGTCCTCCAGCGTGATGACATTCTTCTCAACGGATGAAAGCCGGTTCAGAGCGGCGTACAGTGTCGTCGTTTTTCCGCTTCCTGTGGGCCCGGTGACAAGCATGATGCCGTAAGCATTGCTCAAAAGCTTCACCGTTGTGTCGAAGACATCGTCCTCGAAGCCCAGGTTTTCCAACTTCAGCAGGGCTGCGTTCTTATCCAGGATTCGGAGCACCACATTCTCGCCAAAGGCCGAAGGCAGGGTAGAAACCCGGATATCGATCTGTCGGCCATCCTTCAAGCGAAGCCGCATTTGGCCATCCTGGGGAACACGGTGCTCGGCTATGTCGAGGCTGGAGAGAATTTTAATCCGGGAAGTAATGGCCTCCTGAAGGTTCTTGGGAAGATGGAAGCTATCCCTCAGTACACCGTCCACCCGGAACCGAACGCGGAGCTGCTGCTCCTCGGGATTCAGATGAACATCGGAAGCCCCTTCCACGATGGCCTGGGTCAAAACCATGTTGGCCATCTTGACGACGGGCGCTTCCTCTGCCAGCCTCTCCAGGTCCTGAGTCGTCTTCTCAATTTCGTCCTCTTCACCCTCGGCTTCGATGACTTCCAGAATATCCTGTATTTGTTCGTTGGAAAAGGAAATGTCTACAGTGACATCCTGATCCTCACCATAATACCGAGCAATGGCCGATTGGACGGCCGTTTGTGAGGAAAGGGCCGGTGAAATTTCCAGTTGGGTCATCTGAGTGATTTTGTCGATGGCCTTCACGTCCTTTGGATCGGTCATGGCAATCAGGAGAGTCCCGTCGATCTTGAAGAGGGGAAACAGCTTGTACGTTCTCACCACGTTCTTCGGGATCAACTCCAGCACTTCAGGATCGACTTCATAGTTCTTCAAGTCGATGAAGGGAACGTTCCAGAGAAAGGCCTTTGTCTCCAGGATTTCTTCTTCTTTGAGTATCTCTTTCTCCAGAAGGATGTCTTCCAAGGTTTTGCCGTTCCCGCTGTTCTGTAAAGCAGCAAGCGCACTCCTGGCTTCTTCCATCGTCAACAAATCACGATCGACAAGGGCCTTCGCAAGTGTTTTATCTTCATTCCTTTCCAGCGTGCGTACTCCTGCGTTACGCATTCAAGTATCTCTGCACTACATCTAAAACTTGGGGCAACCTGAAAGGTTTGTATAGAAATTCATTAGCGCCCACTTGTTCTCCCATTTTTCTTTCACCTTCTGTGGCTCTCGACGTCAGCACAATGATGGGGATATCCTTGAACCGTTTATCAAACTTGAGCAGCCGCGCTACTTTGAATCCATCGAGGAGCGGCATCAGAATATCCAGAATAATCAAATCCGGCCGTTTTTCCTTAACCTTCTTCAAGGCCTCCAATCCGTGGCAAGCCACGTTAACATCATACCCCGCCCTCTCTAAAGGATCACGCAGAATCTTCACCACCAGCGGATCATCGTCCACGACCAGAATGTGTTTCCTGCCGTTGGTACCATCACGTGCTTTTGGAACGTTTCCGGCAGTCTTTTCAGCATTACCGTGTTTCTCTACAACTCCCTCGATGCTCATATGTCGTATACCTCCTGTACCCCACACCGATATGTCCCGCAGGTTTTAGAATTGTCCCAGGTACCAACCCAGGAGCGATTCTCCCCACAGGAGATATACCAGTGTGCCTATTGCAATAAACGGACCAAATGGAATGGTATCCCCCAGCCTCAATTTCTTGAGCAACAAGCCGCCAACGACGATTATAGCAGCGGCAAGAATTCCAAAAAAAAGACTAAAAAGCACGCCTATAACACCCACATAAACTCCTATAGAAACAAGAAGTTTTACATCCCCCATTCCCATGCTCTCTTTTTTAAAAATTAACCTGCCAAACAAGGCGATGAGCAAGACGATGACGCCTCCACTTAAGGCACCCAGAAGAGCCTGTGTCCAAGTTTCAACATGCAATGCAATGACGAGAACAGCACCTAAAATGAAACAGGGCACTGTCAACCTGTTCAGGATGAGCTTCTTTTCCAAATCGATGGCGCTGATAGGAATTAAAAACAGTGTGAGAATCCCGTAGGCTAAGAATTCTGCAGAGATCCCATACCTAAGATAAAGACCTACCAGACACAGAGCCGTCAGTGCCTCGATCAGGGGATAGCGCCAATGAATGGATGTACCACAATCACGGCAGCGCCCCCTCAGCAACAGATAGCTGATGACCGGTACATTGTCGTAGACACGAATCGGCTTGGAGCAAGAGGGGCAATGAGAACCCGGATGAATCAAGGAGCGCTTGATGGGTAAACGATAGATGACGACGTTCAAAAAGCTTCCCAGTATCAATCCGAGTAACGCTATTCCCGCGATGATCATGCTTTGATTACCTCATTAAAATCATACGACGTGTTTTGGCAAAATGACTCTGCTGAATCCGGTAAAGATAGAGTCCGCTAGCAACACGGTTACCCATCTCGTCGGTACCATCCCAGGTTATCTCTTGGGGTACGCCGACTTCACTGGTTCCGAACTCTCTGTCGATCAATACTTTGACCCTCTGGCCTAGGATGTTGTAGATCGTTAACTTGACCAATCCCTTCTTGTGCACCTTAAAAGGAATCGTGGTCGTCGGGTTGAACGGATTTGGATAGTTCTGGGTCAATGTGAAGTAGCCGGGTATTTCAGAATCGATCCGGGGCCCCTGTGTTTCGATGGGTTGAATCATGACGATGTACATGTTATCGTCCATGGTTCCACAGTTCCCGCCAAGAACGACCTGACCAGCTGGATATTCTTTATAGAAGATGTCGAAGCGGGACCCACGGCGGTCCACGATCTGACCGTCGATTATCTGCCACTCCTCGTCTTCCAACAGCCAAGCGGGAAGTGTTTCGATGTTGGCATCGTAGCCCACGTAGACACGCGAAGCCCAGTTCAGCGTAAAACAGAGGAACTCCTCGGAATGATCGACCTTGTCGTCGTTGGCTGTTTGAATCCACAGCAGACCTTCCAGGGTATCGGGAATCGACGCAATGGTGTAATCCCTATCGATGTAGTAGGCATCGCCCACCTCGATGTGCTTAGCCTGATACGATGCTTTATTCAGACTGGCAAGTACAGCACCGCTGGATATATGAGGTTTGACGAATATCATGTACATATTATCGTCCATCGATCCACCGTTGCCGCCCAGTGTCATACGGCCGGCCGTTGCTTGTTTGGAATAGAGATTGTATACACCGGATCGGGAATCGGCAACCTGCTCGCCCGTGAATTTCCAGCGTGCCAGCCAATCCGGAATTGTAGCGATGCGTTTATCGTAAGCGACGAAAACAGTGGCATCGCCCCTGACCTCGAAGGTAAAGAAGTTATCGCCCATCGAGGATTTGTCGTCATTGGCCGTGAGAATCTGGAGAGCATCCTCTAAATCATCGGGCAATTCTTCTATCGTGTAGTTACGATCCGCAAAACAATTGGCCCCCATCTGGAGTACTGAAAAATCATATCCTGCCCGGCTGGGATTGCTCAAACTTACGCCCTGGGAGAGAATATACTTTACCGGACTGTCGATGGTTAAGACATTGGACTGACTCGCGTTATCCCGTATATTTTTGACAAGAATATCGTAGGGTGAACCCATCTGATGAGCCGACGTGGTCAGACGAACCTTGACCATATCCGAGTCCAGACGGGCCGAGCGAACAGCAACGCTTCCGCTGATATCGTAGTTGTCCTTATTCTCTGCCGAAGACTTATCCACAGTCTCGGTAAACACCACGTCGATCTCTATGGCAGAAATAACATCCACCCGCGCGACACGCGGTGGTGTTCTATCAGACGATCCTCCTGACGTCGACATGGAATAGCTCAGCCACGTATTGGGCCGGATCGTATTGGGTATCGGCGCCCTGTCCTTGACGTTCTGAACGTTGATGTCGTAGCTGATACCCGGCATATGTGTCGTGGTCTCCAGGTATACCCGAGTCAGGGAGGTGGGGTCGAGCCCTGCATTCAACACCTCCACGCTGGGATTTATTTTATAATTCTCACGATTCTCAGCCGTTAACTGTTCCAACTGTTTGTTGAAAACCAGTTCGAGAAGATTGGCCCCTTGGAGTTTAGCGGACAACAGCTTGGGTGGCGTCGTATCCGGCGGAGCATAGCCGTACTCGGCCGTCAGTGGATCTGACAGCTTGTTGGGCGTCGGAGCTCTGTCCTGAATATTCCGGATTTCCACGACATAATTGATGCTGGGCTGATGGGGAGACGTCTCCAGATGCACGGTTTTTAAATGCGACAGGAGAAATGCTTCCTTCACTTCGATGTCGGGTGTTATGGTATAGTTCGCCGGATCTTCAGCGTTCGTCCTGGAAATTTCCTCGTCGAAATGCAGAGCCAGCGACATGGGGGTTCTCAACTGGACCGAGATAAGGGCCGGTGGATCGGTATCCGGTGGTATATACCGGTACTCCACACTATTTTTGGAGTCTATCGTATTCGGCGTGAACGCCCGATCCGTCACGTTGACGACCGTAATCGTATAACTGCCCGGATTGTGGGGTTCTGTGCACAGATAGACCTTGGTCCAATTCCCATCCAGCACGGCGCTCCGGATTTCCAGAGACGGCTCGATCAGATAATTTTCCACCTTCTGCGATTGGATTCCATCGATGGGCTCGTTGAACACAAGCTCGATAAAACTGTTTGTGTGGAGCTCTGCCGACACCAGTTCGGGAGACACCGTATCTGGAGGATTCCACGTATATTGAATCTGACTGTATGGAGCGATGGTATTTTTCGCCGAGGAGGCATCCGTGATTCCGTTGACGGTGAGCACGTATTCTCCGGCTGCATGATCCGAGGTTTCAACGATTACCTGCTTGTCATCCGTAGAAGCCATGAAAACGCCGTTGACCTGAACATTACTATTGACGACATAATTGGCTTTTACCTGTGCGCTCGTCCGATCCAGCGGTTCACTAAACGTGACAACCAGCATTTTACCGCTCTTAAGTTCGGCGGATACCAGATACGGAGGCACGTCATCCGCCGTCACATACGTATACTGCTTGGTCGTGTTCGCCAGAATCGTGTTCTTGGCAGCCGAGGCATCTTTGATGCCGTTCATCGTGAGGATATACGCACCCGGTACATGCGATGTGGTCTGGAGAATCACCCTTGTACCGGAAAAATCCAGGATGGCTCGCTCCACGTGGATGCCGCTGTTGACGGCATAGTTATCCACTTTCTCGGCCGATATACGATCCAGTGTCTCGCTGAAGTTCAACTCCACCATCGTGGGATTCACCAATACCGCACTCAGGAGTGCCGGACGGATCGTATCTGTGGGTGTGTACGTATACGTTACCCAACTAGCGGCCTGAATCGTGTTGGGTGCCGCTGCTAAATCTCGCACACCACTCACGGTCACCTTGTAGGTTCCCTGTGAATGAGCGCTGGTTTCTAAGAAGACCTCCATCTGCGATTGACTCAGCGAAACACCTTGTACGACGATGCCGTTGTCAATGCTGTAGTTTGTCTTGACGCGGGCTGAAGAAGATTCCAGGGGCTCGTTGAAATTCAACTCCACAAGATTTGCTCCGTGAAGCTCGGCACGTAGAAGTAGAGGCGGTTCTACATCCCGCGATTCACAGGTATAAGCCATCTGGTTGTTCGAGCCGATGGTATTCTGGGGATCGGCACGATCCAACACGCCAGTGACAGTTACCGTGTAATTGCCGGGCTGATGGGCTTCCGTCCGCAGAAGTACGGTTTTCAGGGAAGCATCCAACGTTGCTTCCTCCACAACCACCGGCGGATCGATGGTATAATGTGCCGTATTTTGAGCCGAGGTTTTATCCAGCGATTCACTGAATCCAAGCTTAAGGAATCGTTCGCTCTGGAGCTGGGCCGACTCGAGTTTCGGAGGCGTCGTATCGATTAGAGGATAATCGTAACTTGCCTGGGCTCCTGCTGCAATCTCATTGGGGACACTGGCTCTGTCCATCACGCCCTCAACCGTGACTGTGTAATTCTCACCAGGCTGGTGATTCTTTGTCTGAAGATACACTTTATCGAAAGCCTCTCCCTCCAGGCTTGCACTCAAGATATCGACACTGGGCGTGATCTGGTAATGGCTTACATCCTCGCTACTGGTTCGATCCAAGGACTCGTTGAACGTAAGCTCGACCATGTTCGATCCATTCAGTTCTGCACTCAGCAACCGGGGCGGTGATGTATCCGGTGGATCGTATGTATAGTCCACGCTTGAATTCGATGTAATGGTATTGGGAGGATTGGCCTTATCATTGACTCCGCTGACGATGATACTATAACTGCCTGCGGTATGGGATGCCGTTTCTAAGAGCACCTTGACCTGAGATACATCCAGAGTTGCCCGCAGGATATTCACCTGGGGTTCGATGGTGTAGTTATTCACATTCTCAGCACTGGTCTCATCCATGGGTTCATTGAAAGTGACTTGAAGAAGATCGTCACTGGTGAGTTCCGCAGATACCAGAGTCGGCGGAGTCACATCGGGCGGTGTGTACGTATATGCCAGCTGGGTGGATTCGATGACGTTGGGCGGATCGGCATCATCTGCCACGCCACTGGCTGTGATGGTGTAGTTCCCACCCGAATGAACATCTGTAATCAAAGTCACGATCGTACCACCCCCACTCAGCGTAGCGGTGTGCACAGTGACCGAAGGCGTGATGGCATAGTTGGCTACCGTTTCCGCCGTCGTCTCATCCAACGCCTCGTTAAACTCCAACTCCAATTCTGTCGTGCTCTCAAGGCGGGCAGCGATCAAGATGGGCGGTTCGGTATCCTCTGCCACACAATCGTAGTTCACCTGTGTATTCGCGGCAATGGTGTTGGGCGGTTCCGCTCCATCAGTAATATTATTGATAGTCAATGTGTATGTCTGTCCCGGTGTGTGGAGTCCCGTCGTTAAATAGACCTTCTCGAACGATGCATCGATGGTCGCACTGACGATACCGATGGAGGGAGAGATTGAATAATTTTCTTCCGCACTGGCTGTTGCCTGATCCACGGGCTCACTGTACGTAACGACAAGAAAATCCTTACGATAGAGTTCGACGCTCACGACCGCCGGCGGGGTTTCATCGTTCCCTGCCCATGTGTATGCAACTTGCGTACCATTCGCAATCACATTCCTCGCTTGAGTCGTATCCTTGACATTGCTCACCGTCAGAGTATAGTTCCCGTTGGGATGCTGGGTGGTGTACAGATGAACGGTTTTCAGGTCGGTCTGGAGTTCGGCCCGTTGTACCACGATGCCACCGTTGATGGTATAATTCCCATCGTTTTCCGCAGACGTGGATTCAACAGGCTCGCTGAATACGACCGTTACCCTATCGATTTGTCCGCATGTGGCTGAGACAATGGTCGGAGGATCGATGTCTTCTATTCGATAGGGTACTTCGTCGGAATATTCACTCTCATTCCAGCTTAGGTCATAAGCTTTAACAGTAAAGTAATATTTTGTTCCGACCGCTAAGCCAGAGATTTCATACTGCGTCACATTACCCACATCGATAGAAACGGAATATTGACCAGGAGCGGTACCGTAGAAAATCTTGTAACCTGCCAAATCCAGTTCGGAATTGGGATTCCACGATACTAGGACAGTGGCTGACATCAGGGGCGCTGCAAGAAATATCTCTACTCCCATAATCAGGATCAACCATTTCAGCTGAATCCGTTCCAATATCCATTTCATGAGTTTCATCCTTATCTAAATCGTAATCAACGTCTCTCTCCCCCTTTATGCAAAGGGCATACCATGATTTAAAAAGTAATGCTTAATAAATTGTTTTATATTGATTTATATATACTTCTTTTTACAGTAAAATGAGAGCGAAATACGTATTCCGGCAATTCTTGCCTACTTTTTGATTGGAACCTTTTTCCTTGAATAAAACAGGGAGAATGGCCTGATACATATAGGAAGCGAAATAGGCTCTATTGACAATGGATCAATTTTTAATTACATTTTAAATTATCAGAGTATTATGAATAGAATTTTCCAAACGCCTCAAGCTTAGAGACAGTCCATGGATGAGGGGATTATCATAATATAGAAGCTTTTAAACCAAATGTCTCACCACGGAACGGCAATCATGGGTATTATATGCAGAGGATATGACGAAGGCCGAATGTTCTGCGAGGTATGAATAAAGCAGGTTGAATCGAAATCTTAGGATGACGTTAACCATCGTATTCAATTACGACTCCTTATAATCACGAGAGAATCGCCAACATGAAAATAACAATAGCCCAGCTCAATCCCACCATCGGAGATTTCACGGGAAATCTGAAACTCGTCGAAAAAGCCTTGAGGCACGTCCGGCAGGAGAATCCCGATCTTGTTGTTTATCCCGAATTGATCCTATCGGGATATCCCCCTCAAGACCTTCTGGAAAGAGCCTCCTTTTTTGATAACTACAGAAATGCATCGGATCATCTCAGACAACTATCCGTACAATTTCCAGACACGGGCATCCTATTCGGGAGCCTAAAGCCATCGAAAAAGAAAACAGGGAAGGCTCTCCACAATACCGCCGTTCTCATCCAAAACGGTCAGGTGCTCTTCGAACAAGCAAAATCCTTGCTTCCGACGTATGATGTATTCGACGAAGCCCGCTATTTTGAACCCGCATCTACCATCGATGTTTTCCTGTTTAAGGGAGAAAAATTGGGTATCACTGTGTGCGAGGATGCGTGGAACGATCCAAAGCTCTTTCCCAAGAGACTCTACTCACGCAATCCCGTGGACATCCTGGCAAAAAAGGGGGCTTCGCTGTTCATCAACATATCCGCATCACCCTTTGGCATCGGTAAAGACACGTTACGTTACAGGCTATTCCACAATCATGCCGTACGATATAATAAGCCTACCATTCTAGTAAACCAAGTGGGAGCCAATGATGAGTTAATTTCCGACGGACGGAGCATGGCGTTCGATGACCAGGGAAATCTCATCCGACTGTTCCCCGCGTTCGAGGAACACATAGAAACCATCGACCTGAGCAAGACATCGCCGAAGATCGCATTCTCACCCATGGATGAATTGGAGTCTGTCCATGAAGCCCTGGTCCTTGGCATTCGAGACTATGTGCGTAAATGCGGTTTCCGTACCGCCGTTCTCGGTCTGTCCGGAGGCATCGATTCGGCCGTCACCTGTTGTCTTGCCGTATCGGCCTTGGGCGCGGATAATATCCTGGGGGTTTCCATGCCATCCATGTATTCATCGGAGGCCAGTGATGAGGATGCTCGGAAGCTCTCTCAGAATCTGGGCGTACAGTTCAAAACCATTCCCATTACGCCTCTTTATAATGCCTACTTGGATTCGTTGAAATCCGAATTTGCCGGAAAGCCGGAGGACATCACTGAAGAAAACATCCAGGCCAGGATACGAGGAAACATACTCATGGCTCTTTCCAATAAATTCGGATACCTGCCCCTCTCTTCGGGGAACAAGAGCGAGCTTTCGGTGGGATATTGCACGCTTTACGGGGATATGAGCGGAGGTCTCAGCGTCCTGGCCGACGTACCCAAGACCCTGGTCTACCGACTCGCCCAGTACATCAACCGGGATTCCCAAATCATCCCCCAACGTATACTGGAAAGACCGCCCTCGGCGGAGTTAAAGCCCGATCAAACAGATCAGGACGTCCTCCCTGCCTACGATGACCTCGACCGGATTCTCTCCTTATACCTCGATCAGGGATTATCCGTCAAAGAGATCGTGGATCATGGTGTACCGCGGGAGACGGCGGAATGGGTCATTCAAGCCATACAAAAAAATGAATACAAGCGAAGGCAGGCGGCCCCTGGACTGAAGATAACATCAAAATCCTTCGGCATGGGAAGGCGTATGCCCATAGCCGCAAAGTTTGATATGTGAGGATCGGAGTGTCGAAGGGGTTACATCGTTAACGATACCCATCGGACGAATGTATTATATGATGATGCCCAGATATTAAAAAGGATGCCATGAACGGGCATCCGAGTAGTACATTACATGTAGGCCGGCCTTCCCATTTTCACATGTTAATCTCGCCCTCGGAAGCAACCCTCCAATAAAAACGTTACCGGATTGGATATCTCGCAACCCGATAAGACGATGGCCCATACAACCGACCATGGATGAAGAAATGCGAGTAAAGCGGTGTTTGGTATTGTGATGATGATAGTCGAGCAGAGACCGCTTCATTGAAAAATAGCAGCTCTCAGCTGTTCTCTGGGTTCTGCACCCAAGTCGATTCCCTTCTGGTAGGCCTCCCGTGCTTCCGACGGCTGATTCAACAACGCATACATCAAGGCCATATTGAGATGAACCTCACCGTCCGTCGGATCAAAACGGGCCAGCTTTTTCAGATGGTAAAGCGCCCCCTGGTAATCCTTCTTCCTAAACGCAACACTGTACGAAGCGTTATGGGCTTCCGTTGAGTTTGCGTTTAGTCTTAACGCCTGTTGCGCATACAGCGCAGCCTGGTCGATCTCTCTCAGACGGAGTAAGGAGAGGGCAAGGTTGCCGGCGTGGAGCGCACCTTCCAGACTGAAATCATCCAGATCGGCAGCCTTTTGAAAAGCTTCAGCCGCCCTGTACAGAGCCGACTGGCCTTCACCTCCCTTTCCAACGATTTTAAGGTACTCATAAAACCAGTACACGCCTCGCCTGGACCATATCCTGGCCAGACTGAGCCGATCCAATCGGTCCAGGTTCTCGATTCCCATGCTGTCTGGTGAAAAATGTTCCAAGAACTTGGCCTCCAGCCGTCGCGACGCTGTCGAGTCCTGAACCGGTGCCAGGAACGGGCCCGCCAACATATAGTCGTCATGAGGAAATAGATTGCTCATGAAGTAATCGCTTATCTCCACGAATACACCTGTACATTCCGGTGGTCGGCGCACGAGAATGTGGTTAAAATCGATTTCCTTTCCTTTATATAACTCAAAATCGTCGATATGACCCTCCGCATA
>Ga0180438_10007189_pt1 | contig 14642 bp, 21 predicted proteins | sample SS_ome_12_FD_132455 | JGI IMG/M metagenome (GOLD analysis project Ga0180438, IMG submission 132455) | Hypersaline lake sediment archaeal communities from the Salton Sea, California, USA - SS_3_D_2 metaG | ecosystem: Environmental > Aquatic > Non-marine Saline and Alkaline > Hypersaline >...
GACGGGGACGTTCACCAGATGACGGCGGATGAATGTCACGTCACCAGGTCAGTGGCCAAGACTTTGAATTTTGGGCTTCTCTATGGACTTGGACCTTCTAACCTGGCCATGACTCTGACCGTGGAGGGGGAGCCCACGGAAGAGATGGTGGCCAAGCAATACATAGAAAGGTTCTTCAACACCTATCACGGCGTCCGTGACTGGCGGGTCAAGTGGATCAATGAACACAAGAGGCTGAAGCCCTGGGGTTACGGTGTCAAGCTGATCACAGGGCGGGTCAGGTGTATTCCGGACATCATGTCAGGCTCCAAGGACAAGAGACTGGGCGCTGAACGGGAGCTGATCAACAATACCATCCAGGGCTCTGTTGGGGACTGGATCAAACAGGCCATGATCCGCTGTCACCATGACAGGCGGCTCCGGAAGATGGACAGCCACCTTCTTCTACAGGTCCACGATGAACTACTATTTGAAGTACCTGAACCCCTGGCCCTGGAGGCCAAGGCTATCATCACGGACTTGATGGTCCAGCCTCCCCAGGGGTTGACTCAAGAGCTGGTGGTTCCCATCAGGGTGAACGCTGAAATAGGTCCTAATTGGAAGGAGTTGACGGACGATGTTGAAACTGAAGGACGTGAAGAAGGGAAAGAAGAAGAGGGCGCTGAAGCGGCCTGACAAGAAGAAGAGGACCAGGCGGGTGACAGGCCAACGTCAGGGGGTCTCCGTAGACGCCAGACCTACCACGGAGGTCAAGGAACGCTACAGGTCCAGGGTCAGAGAAGAGCGGGAGAAGGCGGGGATCATGAAACAGGTTGACCTGGCCAGGATGGTAGGGGTCAGGCGTCAGTTCATCCACCAGTTGGAGGAACAACAGACCTTCCTGTCCTCCCCCATGGCTCTGATCCTGTCTGAAATCTTTGGCTGTTCCCTGGATGACCTGTATGAAAAGATCAACTGAAGACGCCATAGCCAGCCTTCTGGCGGCCACGGAGAAGAAATACGGGAAGGGCGTTCTGGTCCAGGCGTCAGAGGCTAAGAACCTGGAGATCAGGCGGTTCTCCACGGGCTGTCTGGCGCTGGACTTCGCGCTGTGTGGAGGGTGGGCTGAAGGGCGGATGATAGAGCTGATCGGCCAGTTCTCCACCTGTAAGTCAACGCTTTCAACCCTGGCCTGTGTAGAGTTCATGAAGGCCCATCCTGACGGGTTTGCGCTATACGTTGACCTGGAAGGGTCCTGTGACAAACAGTGGATCAGGAAGTTGGGCGGGGACCTTCGGCGGTTCGTGTTGTCCAGGCCAACAGGCGGGGAGGAGGCGGGGGACGCCCTTGTGGATAACCTACGCCAGCTACGTCAGACGGAAGTCCCTGTCCTGGTCATCCTGGACTCTATAGCGGCCATGATCCCCACCAAGGAGACAGAGGAGGACATGGACTGGAACCAGCCAGGGCTCCACGCCAAGCTGGTCACCAAGTTCCTACGGAAGGTCCTGGTAGAGCTACGCCAGGATCTCCTGGAGGAGAACCCCCAGTTCACGCTGATCCTGACAAACCAGATCAGGGAGAAGGTTGGGGTCATGTTCGGGAACCCGGAGACAGGGACAGGAGGAAGGGCGCGGGAGTTCTTTGTCAGTCAACAGGTCAAGCTGACGCGGGAGTCCTTCGTCAGGAAGAAGGTGTCCGTCCCAGGCGGAAAGGACATCCAGGAGACCATTGGCCTGAAGATCAAGTTCATAGTCCAGAAGAACAAGGCTGGCGGCCCCCAAGATGAACGCGGGTCCTTCAGGTTCCACACCAAGCCCAGGGACGGGAACACGGGGGGCTCCATAGATAACATCACGGACATGGTGGACTACGGCCTACACTACGGAGTCCTGAAGAAGGTTGGGTCCAAGCTTGAATACAGCGGGAACCAGTCAACCCAGAAGGCTTTCAAGGAGGCCCTGAAGACAGACCAGAAGCTATTTCAGGCGGTCAGGAAAGATCTGATCACCTTGGCCATAGACAGGTTCAATTCATGACGGCGTCCAGGTCAACAAAACACGAAACCAAGATCATGAAACGCCACGGAGGACGGAGAAACCCGGCCAGCGGGTCCGTTCCAGGGTGGGAGGGAGACGGCGGAACTGACACCCACCTGACTGAAATCAAGTATACTGACAAGAAACAGTTCACGCTGAAGCTGGCTACCCTTCGGAAGATAGAGAAGGAGGCCCTGGCCCACAAGAAGGACCCGGCGCTGGTCCTGACGTTCTACGATGGACGGCGGGAATTCACCTACGTGATCATCCCAGAAGGGGATTTCCTGGAGTTGAATGATGGGCGGAATTCGTGAGATCAGACAGGCGGCCAGAGAAGGAAAACAGGTCACCATCACCTATTCAAAGAAGGGGACCAAAGGAAAGAAGGGATCCGCCAGGACGGTCAGGCGGAAGGTCTCCGTATACGAAGACAAGTCAGGGAAGATCTGGGTGGACCATCATGGTCACACCAAGTCACTGATCAAGAGGAGGATAGTGGCGGCTGTGGTCACGCCTACCAAGGCCAAACCCCTCTTCCCTGTCAAAATGTGAGGAGAAACGATGTCACTACGGGAAAAACTGGCTGTGGCCACGGCCCCGGAAAGCCTACTGTCACCTGTCATCCTTCAATTCATGGTTGACAATGACGTGGCGGTCAAGACGGGGGAAATCTCCAGACACCAGAACGAACAGGAGAAGCTGGCGGCCATCAGGGCCATCCTGGAAGCGGAAGAGAACATGTCCAAGAAGACAGTGGACGGCTTCCATCCTTCCAGATTGGGCGGCTGTCCCAGGGCTATCTTCTTTGACGCCTTCAACGCTCCCATAGACGTGGAGAAGCTGAAGAGGTCAAAACAGGCGGGTCTTGGCCTTATGAGGATGGAGAACGGGACGTTCACCCACATCAGGCTCCAGTCCATCATGTATAGGATGGGGATCTTGGAGTCCTTTGAAGACAGAGCCCAGGGCTATGTGGATGACGTGGCCTTCTCTGGGCGCTACGATGGGATCATCAGGGTCAGGAAGGGAACCTGGCCATCCTTCAGGGGAGAACACGGGAAGCGGTATCTTCTGGAGATCAAGTCAGCGAATAACAAGAATTTCTGTTTGAAGGCTGGCGGAACACCTGATCAGTTCCACAGGCTACAGATCCAGATCTACCTTCACATCCTTGGCCTGGAAGAGGCCATCCTTCTATACGAAAACAAAGACAACCAGAACCCCCACGATGAACTGATCACCTATGACCCCGTGGAGCTGGAGGCTGGTGTGGAGCTGGCCAGGCGGTTCAATAGGATGATCGGGGACAGGAGGTTCCCAGACAAACCCAAACAAGCCTACTGCTACACCTGTGAATATGAGTCCCTGTGTAAAGGTGGGGCGGGGCTGAAGGAGTTCATGGATGGCCTACCTGAAAAGACCAGTCAGCGGAAAAGACACGCCACCCCCAAGCGGCCCAGTTCAGGAAAAGGTTCTGGATCTGGTAGAAAAAGACGGCTTCTGTTTGCCGATAAAGCCAGAAGGAGATGACACCTGGCAAGATACCCCCCTGGACTTGACGGACATCTCCTACAAGGAACTGGGGGACAGGCTGGCCTACATCACGGGCTGGCTGGAATTCGCGGAGTCCAGGGTTGGCGTGGCGGAGCTGAAAGTCACGGACGCTACCAAGGCCCTGAAGGAAAGGGAGGCGTCCCTACTGGAGGAGGCGGACGCCAAGGACAAATGGAAGTTTGACAGACTACTTCCCAATGACAAGGTCTGGGCGGCCAGGAAGTTCAACCTGGACGTGGCGGAAGCCTACCTGACCATGACCACCAGGATGTTGAAGAAGTTTGAAAAGGGCTACGGGGCCATCTCCAGGGAGATGACACGGCGGGCCAAGGCGGTCTATACTGGACCAACAGGAGACTGATGGCTACTTACCTGACACCCAATTTCACAGTGGAAGAGTTCCTGTGTCCCTGTGGGGACTGTGGGGGCGGGATGATCTCCATAGACCTGGTCATGGTCCTACAGGACCTACGGGACCGGGTGGGGAGGCCCATCTACATCTCTGAAGGGGGCGGGGTCAGGTGTCCTATCTATAACGCTTCCCTCCGGCTATCGTCCCCACGCTCCCAACACCTGAACGCCAAGGCGGCGGACATCACCATAGAGGGTCTGGACGTGGTCACCACCTGGCGGATCTGTCTTCTGGAACCCAGGTTCACGGGCCTGGGATACTACCTGACCCACACCCATGTGGACATCAGGCCAGGCCCACGGGTCTTCTGGAGTTCACGATGACACACAGATCCACGTGGAAAGCGGCGGAACGGAAAGTGGCGGCCTACTTTGACGCCATCAGGATCTCCCTGTCAGGCTCAAATAACCAACAGGCCCAGACAAGCTCTGACACGGATAGCGAAGATTTCTATATTGAAGTAAAATACAGACAAAGGTTCAGCGTCCTGACGCTGTTCCACGATGTTATACAGAAGGCGAAGAAAGAGAAGAAGCTTCCGCTCCTAGCATTGGTGGAAAAGGGGAAACCTGGCTTCTTCCTTGTTCTACGCCAGAAGGACCTGGACGAACTGGTCAAGCGGGTCTTGGAGATGAGACTGGCGCGGGTCTCCTCCTTGGTCTTTGACCAGGCGTCTTTCCTTCAGGACGAAGACACGGAAGAGGAGGCGAACCACGATGACCAAGGACCAGGAAGCCAACGTGACGGATGATGAACTGTATCAGTTCCACCCAGGATCCCTCAAGATCAGCGGAAAGACCAAGTCCCATTCAGCGTGACGCTACGCGGCCAACCTGTGGAGGTCAGGGAAGCGGCCTGTGGACTTTGTCTACCTTGGAGGGAACGCTGGCCAACAGGCGGACAAGGCGGCCCACGCCATGATGATGGAGCTGGCCAAGATCTTCAACATCATAGTGGGGTTTGTTCCTATGCGGGTCATGGTCAAGACGGAGCCTGACGAAAGCGGGAAGACCCACATCAAGGACGCTTTTGTCTGGCGGGCTATTCCGCTAAAGGAAGGAGTGGACGATGGGTAGAGGAAAGAAGAAGTTCCTCCCGTCTACGCTCTTCAGAGGGATGGTGGGCGCGATACAGGCGGCCAAGATAGCGTCAGGAATGGGAGACGCTATCTACCCTGAAGACGTGACACGGGCGGCGCTGGACGTGATCAAGAAAGTGGAGAAGGCCAGGCTGGTCACAGTCATGGCCATGGGCCACATGACTCCAAGTCAGCGCGGGAAACACGCTTGGGCCATCAGGCGGGAGAACAAGGCCAGAGCGGTCAGGGGCCTCCCACCTGTTGGGAACGTGGCGGCCAGGGCCAGACAGGCGGCGGTCAAGCGGGCTGTCCGGGAACAGATCAGGAAACAGAAGGCCAAGAAGAAGTCAGCGAAACAGCGGAAGTCCCAGGCCAAGAAGGCGGCTGTCAAGAGATGGGACAGCTACTACAAGAAGAACCCAAAGAAGGAACCGGCCAAGCGGCGGAAAATGAGGCTTCAGCGGGAAAGGCGGGCCAAAGCTAAGTCCTAACAGTGTTCACTCCCACAGGGCGGGAAGGGGCGTCCCCGGCGTCCCTTCCCTTCCACCACACGAAGTCACGGAAGGACAGGACAATGAAGAAACACGCGGACACAGTTCTACTTCTATCTGGGGGGCTAGACAGCGCGGTCACGCTGTTTGAACTGGTGGTCTCTGGTCATGGCGTGATCTGTGTCTACATTGAACACGGCCAGGCCATGGGGGAATTCAGGAAGATCACCACCAAGTTGGTCAGGGAAGCCAAGAAGCTGTCAGAGGCCATGTGGAAGACCAGGCTGGTGAAGCTGGAGACTGTCAGGATCTCTGACCTGTGGAAGCGGGCGGGGCGGATGTTGGGCCAGGCTCCTGATGTGATGTTTGGTAGGAACCTGGTCTACCTGTCAATAGCGGCCACCTTCGCGGCCAGATACCAGGCCACGGACATAGCCTTCTCCGTCCACATGGAGGACGGCGATGAACCAGGCGCGGTCTACCCTGACCAGTCAGAGGCGTTCATCATGGCGGCCCACAAGGCCATCAGCCAGGGGCTTGGGATGAACGTCAACATCACCACGCCCATCTGGGGATGTTCGGAGGCGGAGCTGTTCTACGCGGCCCACAGGATGGACGTTCTGGACTTCATCCTGGAGACGGTCTCCTGTATGACCTACTTCAGGAAGAGGAAGCTGAACCTGGAGAAACATGACTGGGGACGGGGATGTGGAGCCTGTGTGTCCTGTGAAGTCAGGGCGGAAGGCTGGAGGATCTTTCAGGGGATGTTGGAAGATGACAAGCGGAGGGACCTATGAAGATCTTCAGACACCTGAAACCCCTGGCGGCGGCTCACAGGCTGAAGGATGTCCGGAGCTGTCAGATGATCCACGGCCACACCTACCAGATCAACGTCACGGTCTACGGGGACCCTGACACGGAGATGGTCATGGACTTCTCTGACTTCAGGGACTTTGACAGGTTCTCCCAGTGGGCCATGGACCACAGGATGGTCCTGGACTACGCGGACCCCATCGTGGAGAAGCTGGAGACAGCCCTGGACGGGGAGGAATATGACCTGTTCCTGATCCCTGGTCCTCCTACCGTGGAGAACCTGGCCAGGTTCTTCTGGTACGCTTTCAGGGCTCTGGGCCTTCATGACGCTCTTGGTCACACGGTCCAGATCACGGAGTCACCAGGCGCGGGCGCGGTCTTCAGCGGCCAGGATCCAGAGGACCAGAGGTTCAGGGAGGAGGCGGAAGGGATGGTCCAGGGGTTCCGTTCTTGGTTCCATCCAGAGGACCCCCCAGACTGAATTTTTCTCCCGGGGTGGGTCCCTATAAGCATTTTTTTCTTGACAGGTTTGTAGTCACGTGTTAACGTATGGGACAAAAGTTCCAAAATGGAGGTCTCCAAGAGACAAGGAGGAAACATGAACCAGGAAGCTGTTGGACTGATTGAAGACGCCATGGGGATGTTGAAGAAGGCCCAGGCGCTCCTGACGGGGGAGGCGGTCTCCCCTGAAAAGGCCATTGGGGACAAGCTACGGGTCCTCCCCCTTCTTTCAGAGCTGACGAAGATGAAAAAGGCGGAGCTGACGGCCCAGGCGGCGGCGCTAGGGTTTCAGTTTGAACCCAAGACCAGGGTCCCCATGATGCGGAAGATGTTGGGCGTCCTGATCGGAGCCTATGAAGCGGACCTGGACTATGACCCAACGCTGGAGGAAGCGGAGGAGGCGGGGAAGCTGATTGGCGTGGAGCTGGAGAACGCTGACCTGACGTTCCTTCTTTCCGAAATCTCCGCCAGGGTGGGGGAGATCCTGGCTGACGGGAGTGTAGTGGAGAAGCCAGAAGAGGAGGATGACCAGGATGATGAAGAGGAAGAGCCTACTGGACAGGATAGCGGAGACGTTCAGTCCGGGTCCCAAGAAGAGGACGAAGACCAGGAGGATGAAGAAGACGGGGAACCGGAAGCGGATGGTCAGGATGACGAAGAAGACGGAGATCCAGGCCAGGATGACGAAGAAGAGGAAGATCCGGAAAAAGCGGGGTCAGGGGATGACCAGTCCGATGAAGAAGAGGACCCTGAAGAAGAGGAAGAAGAGGATGATGAAGAGGACGATGTCAGACTAGCCTTTGACTGGTCCTCCTTCCTGGATCTGGCCAAGGCCATGGTGGGGGATGACTACAAGGACTCCCTGGAAGAGGCCAGGGAATGGTGGGTCCCCAAGCTTCCGGCTGTGGTTCAGGAAGAGCTGAACGGGATGTCTGACAAGGACGTGGTCATCAGGTTTGAAGCGGCCTTCTACGATGACAGCGGGCTCCGTCATGACTGGGGTGAAGGCTACCTTCACAACGGCTGTGGGTTCGCCAACGGACTTCCCCTGGACACCTATGAAGGGGATGACACCTTCACCTGGAAGGACGGAGTAGAGGAAGGCCCTGTTGACACGGAGTTTGTGGGCCAGACAGAGGGACCTGACGGGGTCCAGTATTTCATGATCTTCCCCAACGGGGACGTGGTAGAAGTCATCAAAGCGGAGTAGACATGAAGCGGCTACTGGCTGAAGTATCCAACAGGCTGGTCAACAGACAGGAAATAGTCAACCAGACAGGGCTGGCTATGTTGGCGGGCCAACACGTCCTCTTGAAAGGCCCCCCAGGGATAGGGAAGTCCATGTTGGCGTCCCTTCTCCTTGGGGGGATAAAGGGGGCCAGCGTCTTCAAGATCCAGTTGGCTAGGGATATGAGCCCGGACTACATCTTTGGACCCATGAACCTTCAGAAGTACAGGACCCAGGCGATAGTGGAGCATAACACCCAGGGCTCCCTGGTGGACTGTCATTTTGGGTTCCTGGATGAACTGTTTGACGCCCATCCTGGGCTCCTTCGTTCCATCCTGGAAGTCCTGAATGAACGGACCTTCTCCAGGAACACGGGCCACGTTCAACGCTGTCCCCTGATCTCCGTCTTGGCCACCACGAACTACTACAAGCCAGAGCTGGCCACGGACGCGGTGATGGACAGGTTCTTGGTCAGGATGGAAGTGAACGGCCAGATGTCCCCGGCGGACCAGGTCAAGATGTTCCAACAGTCCATGGACAAGACCCCCATGAAGCGGATGTCTTTCAAACACTTCAAGGCGGCGCGGATGGCGGTCAAGCGGGTCCACATGTCCACGTTCACTCTGTCCTACGTGGCGGAGTTCTTGGACAGTTGTCAGGACGCCTACACGGTGATCTCCCCCAGGCGGAGGGTCTGGTGTCTGGACCTGATGAAGGCCCACGCTTGGCTACGCGGGGACAACGTGGTCACGGCCATAGACCTGGCGGCCCTGTGTTGGGCCATCGTCCCCATGGGCGGAAACCCGGCGGACTTCTGGAAGAAGCTGGAGAACGTGTCCAAGAAGATGGGCGCGGAAGACGCTATCTACAACAATGTCAGGGCGGCGGAGAACCTTCTGGGGAAATTCAGGCGGGCGTTCACGCGGAAGAAGGCTGATCCCAGGTGGCTGACGGAGGTCAGCCAGAACCTTCTACGTCTTGACGCCTACTACACGGGCCTGGCCACCAAGTCCCTGGGACCAGAGCTGGACGAACGGGTCAAGGGAATAGCGGACACCATAGAAACGCTCCGGGGCCAGGCCACGGACGCGCTCCGGGAAAGGGCTACAGATGGAGATAGTGGACGGACAGACCACGAAGGAAGAACAAAAGGCGGCGGAAGAACACGGCGTTCAGTACGGCGTGGAAGGTTCTTTGTTTCTTGACCTTCTGAAGTATCGGCGCGGCGGGCGGGTCCTGTCTAGCCAGGAATTGGGCGTCTTCATGGGACCCCAGTTCACGGAATACTGTCAGAGGCGGGAGCTGATCTCCTCCTTGGAACAGACGCCCTACTGGGGACAGGTCAAGGCGGACTCCCTTATGGAGGAAGCTGAACAGTTGGTGGGAGTCCTCCTGACCTTGTCCAAGATCAGGCGGATCCAGACCTGTCAAAAGTGTAACCTTCAACATCACTGTCTGTTTGGAGCCCACATAGCTGTGGCGCGGCTGGATGACACCACCTATCCGGACAAGCTGGTTCATGAAGACTGTCCTGACCCCCCATCCAGCGGGCTGATCAGTCTGGTGGGCTACGGCGCTGACTATCTGAACAAGCTGTTCTCCAACGTGGTCCAGGGCGGGTTCCTGGGCGGCGCGGCCAAGCTTCCAGAAGGGAAGTTCCTGGAGGCCATCCTTCCCCAGGGGGTCAATGTTCCTATGGACCCCAAGGTGGAGGAGGAGCTGAAGAAGATCCTGGGCGCTGGCGGGACGGACGGTGAAAACGATGAAGACGGCGCTGGCGGGAAGATGTTTGGTGGCGGAGGCCCTGGTGGAAAGGGGAAGTCCCAGTCCACGTTCACAGGATCCGCCTTCCTTGGCGCTGTGGAACAGGTGGCGGGACGGCTGGACGCCAGGATCCTGACCATCCTGGACATAGTCACCTTCATTGAAGGAGCCCTGAATACCCACGAAGACACCCAGAGGAGCAGGACCCCAACGCCAGCGGATGACGAAGATGTCACCACCATCCACGATATTTCCCAGGCTGTGGACGCGCTCCCCAGGGAACAGGCTATGGATGATGATGTCTTCTTCCAGAAGATAGCGGACGGGACGCTGATGGTGAACGAACACCAGGAACACGTGGGGCGTCCCCTTCTCTACATCCTGGTGGATGTGTCAGGGTCCATGATGGACCAGATCTCCGTCAACGCGGCCAAGAAGAGGGGCGGCTGGACGCTGTCTAAGGGCGGCTTTGCGTCAGCCTTTTCCCTGGCCTTCCTGAATGACATCAACACCAAGAACGGGGTGGCCTACTTCCGGGCCTTCGCGGGAAGACCTGGCCCCCTGTATACGGCGAAGACTGACGCGGGCTTTGCTCACATTGGGCGGATCATAGGACTGGCTGACTTCAATGGCGGGTCCACGGCCATAGACGTGGCCTTGAAACAGGCGGTCAAGGACATCAGGAAGGCCCAGGCGGCCCAGGACTCTGACCTTGGGCGCTCCAAGATCCTTCTCCTGACTGACGCTGAACAGGGGCTACGGCCAGAAGACCTTCCCAATTTCCAGGACACGGAGCTACACGTGATCCAGATGTCTGACGCCACCTACTACATGAACACGGAGGACTGGACTGATGACACGCTCTACAACGCGGCCACCAGCTACTCCATCATGAATTCAGCCACGGCTGACCTGGCGGACATCGTGACCACGGTGAAGGGGAGGGACTGACATGTTGTTCACGCTGTCCAAGATCAGGACTGACCAGGGCGCGGCGCTCTTCTGTGTGGCGGCGGCCTACCTGGCTGACAAGAAGGAAGTCAGGCGGGCTGTGGTGGCCACGGGCTTGACGGAAGTCTGGGCCTCCTACTCCAAGACAGGGACCCACGTCTTCTACCCAGGGAAGAACGCGGCCATGGATGACAGGCTGTTCATGGTGGATCTGATCTTCTGTGAACGGGACCTTCTGATGGCTATGGGAGACACGCTGTCCCTGGGTGGGATGGCCAAAGGGTGGAAGATTGACAAGAACTGGCGAAGGACCAACGCGGGGAAGAACTGGCTAGGGAAGGACGAAGAAAGCGGGGAGGCCCTGGTCAAGATCGTGGACACCAACGGGCTGGTCCTGGATTTCTACAACCCCAACAGGCGGCGGATGATCTTGGACGGGGTCCCAGAAGCCAAGGAGTTCACGGCCACCACGCTGTTCAATTTGGACACAGACGTGGACTTTGACTCCTTCATGGATGTCCTGTTGGAGGCCCCGTCTGAAACCTTTGACAGCCCTGAAGAGCTGGCGGCCTTCTACTGGAAGACAGTGGAGGGGGTCACCCAGGCCCACGCTTTCCCGTCCAGGCGGAGGAGACGGAGACCTGGTCAGATCAAGGAACGGCCCAAGGTAGAGAAGGAGAAGCCAAAGCCCCCACCCAAGAAGGAGAAGAAGAACGCGGGACCAGCGGGGAAAGCGGCTACGGCTCCAGACATCAGGACAGAAACCCTGAACGGGATGAAGATGTCCCCCAAGGTCAAGGAAGTCATGGAAGCGGCCATCTCCCTGGTGGTGGATGGCCAGTCAAAGGACAAGGAGGAGGAGCTGGTCAAGCTGACACGCGGGCTGACCCCCCAGGAGTTCAACGAATTCAGGGAAGTCCTACACAAGACAGGAACAGAAGTCAGGGAGGCTAGAAAGTCATGACGGCTCTGTTGTGGATGGACAAGGTCAAGGAGAAGGCGGCCACCAAGGTGAAGGAGCCCCCCAAGAGGACGGGACCAGCCAGGGCGGCGGAGACCTACGGGCGGACCTTCCCCTGGGCCATCAAGACCCAGAAGAAGACCACCAAGGGAGAAGGACCCATCATAGCCTGTGAGCTGTGCGGAGTTCCTACCACACCCCAGGAGCGGATCTGGGTCAACACGTGGAACATCAAGGAGAAGAGGCTGGAAAGGGCGGGCGTGGATTGGAAGCCCACCCATTTCTTGGTCTGTCGGGCCAGGTGTGCCAGGCGTCTGGAGAAGATGGGCGGCTACCTGGATGAAGGAGATGATGACTGATGACGTTTTTGGAAGAGGTCACCATGACCATGTTTTTGGTCTGTGGGTTCTTCTTCTTCCTGACCATGACCATTCTGTTGGTTCTGGCGTCAGGGTGGCTGACCTGGGCTATCTTTGACTGGTTCACGGAGAAGCGGAGGAAGAGGAAGTGAAATCCAGGGCGGCCAGGATGACACCGGTGTCAAGGAGGATGACAGCCTGGCCACGGGTCACATCAAGGCGTGGGTTGGGGCTAGTGACCTATCATTTCAAGGAGGACTGAATGGCGGAGACTATCCTGTTGGTTTGTAAATGTGCGGCGGCCATCTCCATCACGGGGCTGGTGATCTTGTTCTGTCTGACTGGAGCTGTGGGGCTGGTCAAGCTTCTGGCGAAGATGGCGGACATAGACATAGACACCCCACCTGAAGAACAGGGCTGGAAGGAGTCCTGGTCAGATAGGAAGAAGAAGTGACCAGGATCTTCTTTGGCGGCTGTGACGAACGGTTCTACTTCAACCTGGCCACGGAATACAAGGTGGACGCGGTCCTGGTATCCTATTGGAAAATGAGGGAAAGACCAGACATCATAGTCCAGAGGAAAGAGGCCAACCCAGACGTGGACTTCATGGTGGACAGCGGAGCCTACACGTTCCAGAAGAAGGGGCGGGAGCTGGACACGGATGACTTCAAAGCCTACCTGGATGAATACCTGTCCTGGCTGGAGATCTACCAGGACTACGTCTGGGCGGCTGTGGAGCTGGACGTGGATGAATGGGTTGGGCTGGAACAGGTCATGGAATGGTGGGACCTGTTTGACCAGCTACGGGTCCCTGTGATCAGGGTCTTCCATCCAGAGATGGGGCCACAGGTGTGGGAGACCATGTGTCAGCGGTTTCCCTACGTGGGGATCACCAAGGGGCTGAACAGGGAAGTGGTAGAGGATCTGACAACACTGGCCAGGGCCTATCTGTGCCGGGTCCACGGCTTTGGAATAACTGATGACTGGTCCATGAAGAAGGGGATCTACTACACCACGGACTCCACCACCTGGAAGACCACGGAAAGGTGGGGCTGTCTATACTACTGGGATGACGCTGAAGAGAAGGTGAAGACGCTGTCACGCCACAGACAAGATGACTGGGTCCAGATGAAGGAGGACTTTGAAGCGGAGGGGCTTGACTGGTCCAAGATAGCCAAGAGGGAGAAGGCGGAGCTGTCCAGAACGGCGCTGATAGCCTACACGCGGCTTCAACATTGGCTGGATGAACGGAAGACCACCACCCCATACTGGGATTTCAGAGTTCCCCCTGGACCCCTGTCTGATCAAGATGTCAATGACTGGGTCAAGAAGTTCAGATGGTACGCGGTCAAGGACTTGGAACAGCGGCGGGCCTACGTGGAAATCATCCAGGCGCTACAGAATGGGCGGAAGCTACGGGAGTGGGATGACTCTGATGTCTGTTCTGTAGTGGCCTGGATCCTACAAGAGGAGGTCATAGAGGAGGTCACCCCTGGGGTGATCATGAGAATGAACGCGGCTTTAATGCCCAAACTACGGAAGCGGCTTCTGGTCCCAACGATCAAGGACAAGGAGCCAGAGACCAGGGAGGTCACCATGACCACCTGGGACGAATTGGAGGGCTGATCATGCCTGGATCAAATGAGAAGAAGTGGTTCTACAAGATCTACCAGTCAATCAGGGAAAGTCTCCCATCTTGGCTCCAGAAGATCCTGGACAAACAGATGGAGAAGTATGAACCTTGTGAAGTCTGTGGGTCCTATGACCACAAGACGAAAGACCACCCACCTGACCCCATAGAGTTCAGGCTTCCTGAAGGACCTGTCTATGACGGCGCGGCGGCCAGCGGAGCCCATACGGGGTTTGTCCTGGCCACGGAGAACTATGTGGCCCAATACATTGGAGGCCAGGACAGGGGATCCTGTATCTGTTTCATCCATGTCAGGTTTGTGAACGCGGAGACGGGCCAGGAGGTCAAGTATTCCTACGGAGACCTGGAGCCCAGGAACGAACCAAAGGACCCCAGTCTTCCCTACTGTGACTGTCCTGGGGACGCTAGGAACTGGACGCGGGCGGATGACCACGGGAACCCCAACGCCAAGCCCTATCTGTACGCCACGGGCTACCCAGAGAAGGAAACTGGCGCGGACGGGACCAGGCGCGGGTTCGTCTGGGCTCCCCTACCCCACGCTGGTTCCTGGAACGTCTACATCAAGTGGCGGGCCACGAACAACAGAGGAACGGCCTTCCCCTGTATTGTCTACAAGGAAGGCGGAACGCTGAAGGTCAAGGTCTGGAAGTGGAACCAACGCGGAGACACGGGGGCTTCCCCGGAGATCCAACTGGGGACCTTCACCTTCAACAGCTAAGGAGAACACATGAACATTCACGGCGCTGACTTCCATTTCCAGGGCTTCAAGCGGGCCAACGATCAGAACCCCGTGGCCTTGGAATTCTGTCAGTGGTTCTATGTTCATGGTGATGAACACACGCTGTCCCTTTTGGGGGACAC
>Ga0180438_10007190_pt1 | contig 14641 bp, 13 predicted proteins | sample SS_ome_12_FD_132455 | JGI IMG/M metagenome (GOLD analysis project Ga0180438, IMG submission 132455) | Hypersaline lake sediment archaeal communities from the Salton Sea, California, USA - SS_3_D_2 metaG | ecosystem: Environmental > Aquatic > Non-marine Saline and Alkaline > Hypersaline >...
ATGGACGGACTCCCGTACCTGGTCAGCTCTTGGAAGAGGGCGACACAATCGCCATTTTTCCGTCTATGGCTGGTGGTTGATTTCTCTGGAGGCAAGGGAACAGGGTCATTGTTTCGAGAGTCGTGGAAAACACGGAGGAATCCCCCTATGTATGGCTGGAATGGAAAGTTGCTGCGCGTTGATCTTACGGACCAAACAATCTCTGTCGAGGACGTCGACGGCCGAACTGCGAAGGATCTAGTCGGCGGTCGAGGGTTGGCGATCGAGGTTTTGTATGAGGGCATGGACTCTCGCGTTGAACCCCTGTCGCCGGAGAACAAGCTGATCTTTGCTACAGGTCCTCTCACGGCGACACCTGCTCCAACAGGCAATCGCTATATGGTCGTGACAAAGTCACCTCTCACGGGCGCGTTGTCGGGGTCCAACTCGGGCGGCACGTTCCCCACGGAAATGAAACGTACCGGGTTCGACCTGTTCGTTTTCGAGGGTCGGTCAGAACGCCCTGTCTATTTGTGGGTCGATGACGATCGGGTGGAGGTTCGCCCGGCGGGTCACATCTGGGGCAAGGATACCCACGAAACCGAGGACGCCGTCCTGGCCGAGACCGACTCCAAAGCCAAAGTGGCCTGCATCGGGCCAGCGGGGGAGCGGCTGGCCCGCATTGCGGCCATTATGAACGACAAGCATCGGGCAGCCGCCCGTTCTGGCGTGGGTGCGGTGATGGGCTCCAAGAACCTGAAGGTTGTGGCCGTCCGAGGCACGCACGAGGTGAGCCTGGCCGAGCCTGCGAGGACAAAGGAACTGTGTCGGCTGGTGCGACACGAGGTTGCCAGGGACGTGAAGAGGGGGTCCGCGCTGCGGGAGTATGGCACCGCCTACGTGCCGGCCGTGACCAATGAGCTGGGTATCCTGCCCACTCGCAATTTCCAGAGCGGGGTGTTTGACGGTGTGGAGGGCATCACGGGTCACGTCCTCAAGGAGAAATACCTGATCCGGGCCAAGCCTTGCTTCGGGTGTCCTATTGCCTGTGGACGGTTGACGCGGGTAGAAGATCCTGTGTATGGTGGCGACGGGGAGGGCCCTGAATACGAGACCATCGCCGCCCTGGGCAGCGCCTGCGGAGTGAGCAACCTGGCGGCGATCACCAAGGCCAACTACATATGCAACGAACTGGGGCTGGATACCATCTCGGTGGGGGCGACGGTCTCGTGCGCTATGGAACTGTACGAAAGAGGCTACTTGCCGGAGGATGAGATCGGGATGCCGCTCCGGTTTGGCGACGCCGATGCGATGATCGAGATGGTCAAGCTCGCTGGCAGGCGCGAGGGTTTTGGGGATCTTTTGGCCGAGGGCAGCTATCGCTTGGCCGAAAGGTATGGTCACCCTGAATATGCCATCACGGCCAAGAAACAGGAGTTCCCTGGCTATGATCCGCGGGGCTCTAAGGGCATGGGGTTGCTCTACGCCACTTCGAACATTGGAGCCTCGCACATGGCCGGCGACCTGGCCTATATGGAGGTCTTTGGTGTACCCAAAAAGCTCGACCCGCTGACTGCTGAGAACAAGCCGTGGTATATCAAGCACTTTGAGGACCTCTTTGCCATCGTGGACGCGGCCGGACTGTGCGTGTTTCTCTCCATTCGTTATCTGTTCGATCCGACCTTTGAGGTCATGCCAACCCGTTTGACCCGGTTGCTCAACTATGCCACCGGCGCGGACTATACCGTGGAGAGCTTGCTGGAAGCGGGCGATCGAATCTACACCCTAGAGCGCATGTTCCTGGTCAAGGCAGGTTTCTCCCGCCGCGATGATACCCTACCGAAGCGTATGCTTGAGGAGCCGATGCCAGACGGCCCGGCCAAGGGGCACGTAGTGGAACTGGAGGAGATGCTTGACGAGTTCTACGCCTTGCGTGGGTGGGATGAACATGGGGTTCCTACGCCGGACAAGCTAGCGTCCCTAGGTCTGAGTTGGTAGTTCCGGAACTGACCGGCTGACGGCGTGAAATCGGAAATCCAGGCCTCGGGGGAGAAAACAGTGCTATGTCAGATCTGCCGGTTCCTTGCGTAGGCACGCAACTTCCTGGCCCTAAGGCCCAATCGATCGTCGCGCTCAGCGACTGCGTCGTGACTCCTTCGCTGCCTCGTGCCTATCCATTGGTCGTCCATCGCGCCGAAGGATCGGTGGTCGAAGACGTGGACGGGAATCTGTTCCTCGATTTCGCCGCTGGCATCGCTGTCTGCTCCACCGGCCATTGCCACCCAAGAGTGGTCGCTGCCATCCATGAGCAGGCCACCCGGTTGTTGCATATCTGCGGCGCTGATTTCTACGACCCGATGTACATCGGTCTGGCTGAACGCTTGGGCGGGCTGACTTTCGGCGCCGAGCCGACCAAGGTGTTTCTAGGGAATTCGGGGGCCGAGGCGGTCGAGGCGGCCCTCAAGCTAGCGCGCTATGCGCCTAGGCGGTCCCGTGTCCTGGCGTTTCTCGGCGCGTTCCACGGCCGCACGATGGGCGCGGTTTCGCTGACCGCGAGCCAGTTGGTTTATCGTCGGGGCTTTGGGCCGCTACTGCCTGACGTGACCCATGTGCCCTATGCCTACTGCTACCGGTGTGCGTACAACCTCACCTATCCGACGTGCAATCTGGCCTGCGTGGATTATATCGAGGACGTATTGTTTGCCAAGTACGTCTCGCCCGACGAGGTGGCCGCCATTTTTGTCGAGCCGGTGCAGGGGGAGGGTGGATACATCGTTCCGCCGGACGGCTGGCTGGCCAGGCTGCGCGTCTTGTGCGACAAGTATGGCATTCTCCTGGTGGATGATGAGATTCAGGCTGGGGTTGGGCGCACGGGAAAAATGCTTGCCGTGGAGCATTGGAATGTGGTACCCGACATCGTCTGCCTGGCCAAGGCGCTGGCGTCGGGCATGCCTCTTTCCGCCATGATCGCCCCCGACGCGGTGATGAACTGGCCACCAGGGGCACATGGCAGCACGTATGGCGGCAACCCGGTCTGCTGCGCTGCCGCTCATGCTACCCTGGACGTGATCGAACAAGAGGGGCTGATGGGGAACGCTGATCGGGTTGGAAAGCGACTGATGGGCAACCTGCGCGGTCTGGCCGAGGAAAGCCGGCTCATCGGGGATGTGCGTGGGCTGGGATTGATGATCGGCGTGGAGTTGGTCAGGGATAAGGTGACCAAGGTCAGAGCCAAGGAGGAGGCGGAGGAGCTGGTGCTGGCCTGCTTCAAGCGCGGCCTGCTCGTCCTGCCGTGCGGTTCTAACAGCATCCGCTTCTGCCCGCCGCTGATCGTCACCGAGTCTCAGGCGGACGCAGCGTTTCAGATATTCGCCGATGCCCTAGCTGAGGTCGAGACGCGATCGCTCTGATAAGGATCGACTGAGGTAGCAATGACCATCAAGGTTCGCTACGATGAACTGAACTGGCCGGATATGCGGGAAGCGATTGCCCACCAACCGGCTGTGTTGCTTCCCTTTGGGACTGTGGAGGATCACGGGCCTCATCTGCCCCTCAATACTGACAATGTCATCGTCGAGGCGATCTGCCTGGAGGCGGCGCGGCGCGCACTGGGCGAGATACTGGTGATGCCCCTGATACCCTATGGGCTGGACGAGCATCACATGGATTTCCCCGGTGCCGTCTCGGTGGACATGCAGACGCTCATCTCGTGTGTGGCCGACGTCGCCCTGAGCGTGGCCTATCATGGTTTCACCCACATTCTGATTGTCAACGGTCACGGTTCCAATGCATCGATTGCCGATCTGGCGGCTCGCCGTGTGGTGCTGGAAAGCGGCGCCATCTGCGGCGCGATGAGTCCCAATGCGGCGATTGATCCCACACTTGCCGAGCCCACTTTCTCGGGGAGCCGCCGCTCTGCACCTGGCGGTGTCGCTCACGCTGGTGAGTATGAGACGGCGATGATGCTCCACCTGCGGCCCGACCTGGTCCACATGGACCGGGCAGTCGAGGAGAGGGGCCAGATTACGCTGGAGTATTTCAACTGGGATCATCCAGCCCCTAGTGTCCTGAGCTGGCAGGATTGGTGGTCGCGGATGAGTGAGAGCGGTGTCTGTGGCGATCCGACTGTCGCCACGGCCGAGTTTGGCAGGGTGCTGTTCGAGACGACAGTAGAGAACCTGATCCGGTTTGTGCGTGAGTTCAGGACTGTACCTGTACGTCCACGCCGTGACATGCATTCAAAAGGGGCGGTTTCCTGTGAATGACAAAGTCGTCTCGATGCATGATGCCATCGCAACGTTCGTCCACGATGGCGATGCTGTGGCCATCGAGGGCTTTACGGCATGCATCTGCTTTGCCGCGGCCCACGAGATAATGCGTCAGGGCCGCCGCGCTCTGACGTTGTGCCGGATGACGCCCGATCTGGTCTATGACCAGATGATCGCTGTCGGGTGCGCCCGGAAGTTGGTCTTCTCCTATCTGGGCAACCCTGGTGTCGGTTCCCTGCACTGCATCCGCCGGGCGGTGGAGAAGGGCATCCCCGTGCCCCTCGAATTGGAGGAATACTCGCACTTTGGCATGGTCGGACGATACCTGGCGGGGGCTTATCATTTGCCCTTCTTCCCGCTGCGCTCCTACATAGGGAGTGATTTCCCGGAGGTCAACTCGCGGATACGTTTTGTTGAGAGCCCCTTTGGGACGGGTTCGATCGGTGTTGTCCCTCCCCTCAACCCCGATGTAGCTATCATCCATGCCCAGCGAGCTGATCGGGAGGGCAGCACGCACCTGTGGGGGCTCTTGGGTGTGCAGAAGGAGGTTGCCTTCGCGGCGAAACACGTTATCGTCGTCGTAGAAGAGATCGTGGATGAATCAGTCATCCGTTCCGATCCAAACCGCACGGTGGTTCCGGGCTTGGTGGTGGATGCAGTGGTCTGCGAACCTTGCGGCGCACACCCATCGTACGTACAGGGGTACTACGACCGAGACAACCTGTTCTATCTGGAATGGGACAAGATCAGTCGGGACGAGAAAAAGACCCAAGATTGGCTGAAGGAGTGGGTCTACGGTGTGCGCGACAGGGGCGAATACGTCGAGAGGATGGGCATAGCTACGTGGGAGCGGTTGGCGCCGGGGGAAGCCTGGTCGGAGCCCATCAACTATGGGGCGTATCGGTAGTCCAATGAATGACTATACGTTCTCGGAAATGATGATCGTGGCAGCGGCGCGAGCCCTGGCGGGCGTACGTACCGTGTTCGTAGGGGTGGGCCTGCCCAACATTGCCTGTAACCTGGCACGGCGTACAGTGGCACCAGATCTGGAGCTGATCTACGAGAGCGGCGTCTATGGCGCGCGTCCAGCCAGGCTGCCCCTTTCCATCGGGGACCCCACGCTGATTAGTGGTGCTACCTCTGTCTGCTCCATGGCCGATCTGTTCGGGTTGTACTTGCAGGGTGGGCGGGTGGAAGTGGCTTTCCTCGGCGGGGCGCAGATCGACCGGTTTGGCAACTTGAACACAACCGTCATTGGAGACTACGCTGCTCCGAAGGTACGGCTGCCGGGCAGTGGCGGCGCGTGCGAGATAGCCATTAACGCTCAGCACGTCTTTATCATCATGCGTCTGTCGAGACGGTCCTTTGTCAAGCAGATAGACTTTGTCACTAGCCCTGGGCATTTGGGAGGCAGGGGCGAGCGGAGCGCGCTGGAGATGCACGGAAATGGGCCGCAGTTAGTGGTTACCGACAAGTGCATCCTTCATTTTGACGAGGTGACACGAGAGATGACATTGAGCAGCCTGCATCCTGGTGTGGAACTCGCCGAGGTCCAGGCGGAGGCGGGGTGGGAGCTGAAAGTGGCTCCAGCATTGCCTGAGACGGAGCCACCGACCGTCGAGGAGCTGCGCCTCCTGCGACAAGAACTGGATCCTCAGGGGGTTTACACGGGCCGGGGAGCGAAGGAGTAGGTGCACGAAATGAAACCAAGGGATGTAGTCATTCTGTCCGCAGTGCGCACTCCCATCGGTGCTTTTGGTGGGGGACTCGTAGATGTGTCGGCGGTTCAACTGGGCACGGTGGCAGCGCGGGCGGCGATCGAGCGGGCCGCGATTTCACCGGAAGATGTGGATGAAGTCGTCTTTGGTTGCGCCCGCCAGGCCGGCAATGGCCCAAATCCTGCTCGTCAGATCGGCTGGCAGACTGGTGTTCCGGCGGACCGTCCCGCCTACACCGTGAACAAGGCCTGTGCAAGCGGGATGAAGGCGATGACCCTGGGTGCCCAGTCCATCGTTGCCGGCGAGAACGATATTGTGCTTGTCGGCGGTACCGAGCAGATGTCCCAGATCCCCTATCTGCTGATGAAGGCCCGCTGGGGATACCGCTTGGGGAACGAGACGATGATAGATGCAATGTATCGCGATGGCTATCTGTGTCCACTGGCAGAAATGGTTATGGGCGAGACGGCAGAGTTGCTGGTTGAGCGATACGGCATCGATCGTCAGGAGCAGGACGCGTTCGCTGTGGACAGCCATCGCAAAGCCATTGCTGCCTGGGAGAGGGGAAGTTTCGCCGATGAGGTCGTACCCGTGGAGGTCTCGGGTCCCAAGGGGAAGACGATAGTCGTTGAGCGGGATGAGCGTCTGCGGCCCGACAGCAGTATGGAGAAGCTGGCGGGGCTGAAGCCAGTCTTCCGGGCCGATGGCACCATCACCGCTGGCAACGCCTCCGGTATCGCTGATGGGGCCGCTGCGCTGGTGCTGGCGTCCGATGAACGGGCACGCGCGATGGGCGCACAGCCCCTGGCCCGTCTCGTGAGCTTTGCCTCGGGAGCTGTGCACCCCAGGGAAATGGGCCTGGGCCCGGTTCCGGCTACCCGTAAGCTGCTGGAGCGGACCGGCCTCTCCCTCTCCGATTTTGATCTGGTCGAGCTGAACGAGGCATTTGCCGCGCAGGTATTGGCAGTCGAGCGAGAGCTGGCGTGGGATGTGGAACGGCGGAACGTCCATGGCGGGGCAGTGGCGCTGGGCCATCCCACAGGCTGTTCCGGTGCCCGCATCGTTGTGACCCTGCTCCACGCCCTGCGCACCCGCGACCAGACGTTGGGGCTGGCGACGTTGTGTGTCAGCGGAGGGCTTGGGATGGCTCTGGCCCTGGAGCGAGCATAACGGCGAATTCACTGCGCTGGGCTCAGCGCAGAACCAGACAAGCTATCGAGGATATATGTGATGGCAGCAGACCCTATTCCTGTGATCGAAGTTGCTGGCACCCATCGTGAGGTTGGCCAGCAGATTGGTGAGAGGATGAGATCTACGCTAGAGCGGATGCTCCTGCGGATGCACGACGGCTTGCCCCCAGGCGTGGAGTGGAGAGATATGCTGCTCAAGGGCCGCCTCTGCCTAGCCCATAGCCGCGCTGCCTATCCCCACTTCGTTGAGGAAATAGAAGGCGTAGCCGAGGGGGCCAGCTTGCCCTTTGAGGAATTGTTCCTGATGGTGTGCGAAGAGCTTTGGGAACCCACTGCGTGGCATGTCAGCGTTTCGATGGTACCGACAGCAATCCCAACGGTGCCCCGAGGCTGCACCGACCTTGTTGCCCGGGGGCCCGCTACCGCCGATGGCTCTACCCTGCTGGCCCACACGAACGACCTCGATCCTGAGGCTGAGCAAGACCTGGTGATCCTGAAAGTGCAGGCCGGCAATGAACCAGAGTTCCTCGGCGTATCCGCCGGCGGGTTGGCTTACAGCGCCGGGTTCAACTCCGCTGGCATCAGTATGACGGGCAACGACGTCTCCTGCAGCGACATCCGCCCTGGCGTGCCGCGCCTGCTCATCGCTCGCGCGATCCTGGCCGCGCGGCGGCTGGGGGAAGCGATGAACGCGTGCCTGTTGCCGCTTCGTGCGTCGAACTACAATAACGTCATCGCTGATCTGAACGGAGAGGTCTATAGCATGGAGGGGTCAGCCACCGACTGTGAGCCGATCTACATCGACGAAAACGTCATGGTCCACGCTAACCACTACGTCAGCCCGCCGATGCGCAGGTTCGAGGCGTATCGCAATTACATCGGCGATTCGGTTATCCGGCATAATCGTGCCATACGACTGCTGCGCGAGAACTATGGCCGGCTCTCCCCAGAGCTCCTTCAGGGATTGCTGGCTGATCACACCAACTATCCAAGCTCCATATGTAAGCACGATGGCGGTTCAGTCACGGTGTTCAGCATCATCATCAACTTGAACGAGCTGCGGGCCTGGATCGGGCGCGGGTTTCCGTGCCGGACGACATACGTCGAACACAGTCTGGATCCGTGGGACCCGCCCGCGGATTGGCCTGTTAGGGCAAGCTGTACGCCAGATACAGAAACAGTCCCAAGGATCCCTTGAGGCCTGGATTCGCCGACATGTTCTGGGCTGGCGGCACGACGTTTGTTTTCACCCGTGGCTTTGAGGAGGGCAGTGATGATAAAGGTATGGGCAAAGTCACGGGTTTCACGGTCACCACGGAGCGGGTGAGGCACGTTCGCTTTGTCAGGAACGGGGAAAAAGGAGGTGATGACAGGGAATCGTAAATAGAGGCACTGGCTTCCGGACCCCCATTGTCACAGTTACAAGCAAATTCTCAAGTCTCAGGAGGAGTGTTATGAAAACCAATCTGTGGAAACTGTTGGCTGTACTGGTCATTTTGACTATAGCGGTTCCGGGGTTGGCAGGATGCCAGCCTAAAGAGGAACCGACGGAAGCGCCTGCGGTCGAGCCCACCGAGCCACCCGCTGAGCCCGAGCCGACCGAGCCGCCGACCGAGCCGCCTGCCGAGCCACCCGCTGAGGCGGAGCCCGTCACGCTGCGCATAGGCACCACTTACATCTGGGATACAGCGAACCCGACCTTTGGCTGGTACAACTACACCCTGCGTTATCTGCTGTACGACACGCTAGTGGAGGAGGTAGGGATCAGCAACTTTGTGCCTGGGCTGGCCGAGAGTTGGACCGTCTCCGACGATGGCCTGGTGTGGACCCTCAAGATCCGCGAGGGCGTGACCTTCCACGATGGCACCCCCTGCACCGCCGAGGACGTGGCCTGGAGCCTCAACTCGACCACCGAGAACGAGATCGAGACTTTTGCCTTCTACCTGGTGAACTTTGCCGAGATTGTGGCCCTGGACGACACGACGCTAGAGGTTACCCTTTCTGACCCAGTGGGCAACATGGAATACTTGCTGATGTACGTGTGGATCCTGCCCCGCAGTGTCTGGGAGGGCATGACCTACGACGAGATCATGGAGTTTGAGGACCTCTCGGCTGGTATCGGCACTGGCCCATACAAACTCGTGGAATGGGTGGAGGGTGAGTACCTGATCCTGGAGGCCAACAAGGACTACTGGCGCACCACGCCGGTCATCGATCGCGTTGTCTGGCAGGAGTTCGCCACCGAGGACGCCGCGGTCCAGGCGCTCATAGCCGGCGAGATTGACGTGATCGCAGCCGATACCATTCCCACCACTGCAGTCCAGCCCCTGGAGGACGCGGAGAACATCGAGGTGGCGATCATGGAGTCTACGACGGTAGACGAGCTGATCATCAACTCCCATGAGAATGGCACCCAGCCGGAGAGCCTGTGGGACCCGGCCGTACGCCTGGCCATCGCCTATGCCATCGACAAGCAGCAGATCGTCAACGTGGCTTACCTGGGCTACGCCGAACCGGCCACGGTCATCGTCCCTCGTTCCCTGGGCGACTGGCACAACAGCGACATCGAGGATGTCCCCTTTGACCCGTCCGAGGGAGCTCGCATCCTGGAGGAGGCCGGGTACGTGGACAGCGACGGTGACGGAGTGCGCGAGGACAAAGACGGCAATCCGCTGGAGTACCGCTTGTACGCCACGGATACAGCCAGCAACGCCCGCATCCTGGAGATCATCTCCGACGGCCTGGCTCAGGTCGGCATCTCGGCCCCGCCCACGCTCATGGACGAGGACAGCCTGATCGGGCTGTATCCAGACTTTGACTTCGACCTGATCTACTGGGGTTGGGGGCTGGATCCGGACCCCGATTTCTCCATGTTGATCTTTACCTGCGATCAGCGGGAAGAGGGCGGCTGGAGCGACAGCGGTTACTGCGATGAAGAGTTCGAGGAGATGTACGTGGAGCAGGGCATCACTGTAGACCACGAGGCGCGCCGCCAGTTGATCTGGAACATGCAGGAGCAGCTGTTCGAGGACCGTCCTTACATCATGCTCACCTATGCCAAGAACATCCAGGCCTACCGCAGCGATCGCTTCACCGGCTTCGGCCTGGAAGCGGGTGACATCCTCTGGAAGTCGGCCTTTTTGAAGGCAAAACCCGTGCAGTAGGCGCATTTTCTGACTACCTCACTCTGGCCGGGCCGGAAGGCCCGGCCAGAGCAGAGACACGGGAGGGGAGGCCCTCTGTGAGACGAGGAAACTACATATTGCGCAAGGCGGCTTTCGCCGCCCTCACGCTGATCGCGGTGATGATATTCAACTTTGTCCTCTTCCGCATTCTGCCCGGCGATCCGGTCAAGTTGATCATCCACAGCCCACGGATGACGCGCGAGGCCCAGGAGCGCATCCGGGCCAGCTTCGGACTGGATAAACCGGTCTGGCTTGATAGAGAGCGCTTGCGAGATGGGGACGTGCTGGGCGCGTTCGACAGCCAATTCACCGCCTACGTGCGCAACCTGCTGCGTGGCGATCTGGGCATCTCTTTTGCCACCCGGCAGGACGTCAGCGAGTTATTGAGGGAGCGGGCGTGGCGCACCGTGGTGCTGGTAATCGGCGGTGATGTGCTGGCTGTCGTTCTGGGAATGACCGTCGGCCTCATTGCCGCGTGGCGTCGAGGCACGCGTCTGGATACGGCTATCCTGCTGTGGGGGCTTTTCAGTTGGGCGCTGCCCACGTTCTTTCTGGGCATTATCCTGCTCATCCTGGCTCGCGGCCGCCTGCCCGTCGGCGGCATGGTCACCCCAGGCCTGAGGCCCGAGGATGGATTGACCTACTGGGCCAATGTGGGGAAACATCTTATTCTGCCCACGATCACGATGGCGATCGTCTACACAGGCGAGTACATTCTGATCATGCGCAGCGGCGTTATGGAGGTACTGGCCGAGGATTACATCCTGACCGCCAAGGCCAAGGGGCTGAGTACCGCCCGCATATTGCGCGACCACGCGCTCAAGAACGCCATGCTGCCGATGGTGACCATGATCGCCCTCACGTTCGGCTACACCGTCGGTGGGGCGATCCAGGTGGAGACGGTCTTTTCCTGGCCCGGCATCGGCCGGTTGATGTACGAGGCAGTGCAGAAGCGAGACTACCCCGTGCTCCAGGGCAGCTTCGTGCTCCTGGCTGTCAGCGTCATCCTGGCCAACCTGCTGGCCGATCTGCTGTACACGGTGCTGGACCCCCGCGTGCAGGCGGAGTAGGGGGGCACCATGAACGCGCTTAAACAGTATATCCGCAGTCCAATGGGTATCGTCGGCGCGCTAATGCTCCTGGTGGTAGTGCTGATCGCTGTTTTTGCTTCCTGGCTGGCTCCCTACGACCCCCAGGTTCGGGTGGACGTGACGCCGGACGACATTCTAGCTCCGCCGGATGCCCAGCATCTGCTGGGCCGGGACGACGCGGGCAAGGATGTGTTGAGCCAGCTTCTCTACGGGGCTCGCGTATCGCTCACCGTCGGCTTCGCCGCTTCCTTCATGTCCATGTTCATCGGCACCACGGTCGGCCTGGTAGCCGGGTACTACGGCGGTCGGGTTGGCAACGCGTTGATGCGGTTGGTCGACTTCCTGATGGTAATCCCCGACCTGCCGCTGATGCTGGTCATCATCGCCGTGATGGGCCGGGGCTTGGTGAACATCATCCTAGTGATCGGCTTCCTGGGTTGGACCTACACAGCACGACTGGTGCGCTCGCAGGTGCTCTCGGTCAAAGAGCGCCAGTTCGTCCTGCGGGCTCGCTCGATCGGTGCCAGCAGCCTCCGCATCATCTTGTATCACATCTTTCCCCAGGTATTGCCCCTCGTCATCGCCCAAGCGGTGCTAGATATCTCTGTGGCCATCCTGGCCGAGTCTTCGTTGGCGTTCCTGGGCCTGGGCGACCCTATGCTGATCAGTTGGGGCATGATGCTCAACTTTGCCTTCGAGCGAGCGATCAGCCGCCAGGCCTGGTGGTTCTTGCTGCCGCCGGGCTTTGCCATCGTCTGGGTCAGCCTGTCGCTGGTCCTCATCGGCAACACGTTGGACCAGATCGTAAACCCCCGGTTGCGCACCCATCACCTGTTCGACCCCCGGCGGATGGTAGCATTGGTGACAGGCGGACTGCCCCAGGCGCAGGCGGAAACAACGACGGAGTAGAGGTGTGGACGAATGGCTGTCCTAGATGTGCGAAATCTCTCAGTGGACTATCTGGCGGACGATGGAACCGCGCTGCACGCCGTGGAGAACGTGAGTTTCAGCCTTGAAGAGGGACGCTCGCTGGGCCTGGTGGGGGAAAGTGGGTGCGGCAAGACGACGGTGATGATGGCCCTCCTGCGCCTGCTACCCGAGGAGGGGCGTATCGTCCGTGGTCAGGTGTTCTTCGATGGGCAAGACCTGCTGCAACACAGCGAGTCCGAGATGCGACGGGTGCGCTGGCGTGACATTTCGATGGTGTTCCAGGGAGCGATGAACGCCCTCAACCCAGTGCGCACGGTCGAGAGCCAGATCGTGGAGGCGCTCCGGCTTCACACCGCCGTCGAGCACTCCCGAGCGGCCCGCGAGCGTGTGGGCGAACTGCTCGCGATGGTGGGGATTCCGCCCCAGCGGGGCCGCCAGTATCCTCACCAGTACAGTGGCGGCATGCGGCAGCGAGCCGTCATCGCCATGGCGTTGGCCTGCAACCCCCGCGTCCTGATCGCCGACGAGCCCACCACCGCGCTGGATGTGATGATCCAGGCGCAGATCCTGGAGTTGCTGGAAGCGTTGCAGGCAGATCTCAACCTTTCGCTCATTATGGTCACCCACGACTTGGGGATGGTGGCCGAGACGTGCGACGACGTCCTGGTGATGTACGGGGGTATGGTGGCCGAGCACGCCAGCAGCGACGTGATCTTCAATAATCCTCGGCACCCCTACACGCAGCGGCTACTTGAGGCCTTCCCGGACGTGGAAGAACCGGGTTCGACCCTGGCCTCTATCCCCGGCAACCCGCCCCGCCTGGACGACCTGCCGCCGGGCTGCCGCTTCGAGCCCCGCTGTGAGTGCCAGTGGCGGGAGACCATCTGCGCACAGCGGGGGCCACCACTGGTCGAGATCAAACCGGGCCACTGCGTTGCGTGTCACTGGGCCAGGAGGATCGCTTGATGGAGAGTCGCTCCATTCTCGAGGTGCACAACCTGCACAAGTATTTTCCCATCTCTCGGGGCTTGTGGAGCGCGTTGACTCGCAAGCCGCGCCGCCACGTCCGGGCCGTGGACGGCGTCAGCTTTGCCGTGCAGCGGGGGGAGATCCTGGCGTTGGTCGGCGAATCTGGCTCGGGTAAGACGACGGTGGGGATGAATGTGTTGGGCCTGCAGCGACCGACGCGGGGGCATATCCGTTTTGGCGGATATGACGTGAGCGAGTGGGTCCAGGGGCACGGCCCTTCGCTGGAAGCGGACGATGGAGATCTGGCGTCCCTGAGCCGGCGCAGGCGCGTGATGACCCTGCGTGAGCGGGCACAGATGATCTTTCAGGATCCGTACGAATCTCTGAATCCACGTCAGAGGATCTTTGACATCGTGGCCGAGCCATTGGCGATCCACCGTTTAGCAAGCTCCCGTGAGGAGAAGGAGGAACGAGTGCGTGCTGCATTGGAGACGTGTGGACTGGCCCCTGCGGATCACTTCTGGGGACGCTTTCCGGCCGAGCTCTCCGGAGGACAGCGGCAGCGGGTCGTGATTGCCGGGGCGCTGGTATTGGAGCCTGAACTGCTGGTAGCCGACGAACCGGTCTCGATGCTCGATGTCTCCATTCGGGCGGAGATTCTCAACCTTCTGCACCTACTTCGCAGGGAGCGGGGCATCACAATCCTTTACACCACCCACGATTTGGCCACTGCCGGCTTCTTCACCGACCGGATGACGGTGATGTACCTGGGGCGCATCGTGGAGCTGGGCCCCACCGCCGAGGTGCTCTCGGAACCGCGCCACCCATATACCCGAGCGCTCATCTCAGTCGTTCCAGTGCCGAATCCCCGCCGCCGTCGCAAGCGAATGATCCTGAAGGGAGAGATCCCCAATCCCATCGAAATACCTCCCGGCTGTCGTTTCCATCCGCGCTGCCCGGCCGCTGTCCCAGAGTGCCAGGAGACTGACCCGCAGCTTCGCCGGGTGACCCCAGAGCACGAGGTAGCCTGTATCCTTGCTTGACCTGCTTCTCACACAGGGCGTGTTGATAGATGGCACGGGATCGCCTCCCTGTCCTGCCGACGTAGGGATAGTGGGAGGGCATATCGTCGCTCTTGGCGCTTTGCGACAGTGCGAGGCTCACCAGGTTTTGGATGTCTCCGGGCTCTTTATCACCCCTGGCTTCATAGATATCCACGCCCACTCTGATCTGACGCTGCTGGTAGAACCACTGGCCGAATCGAAGGTGCGGCAGGGCGTAACCACCGATATTTCCGGCCAGTGCGGCCTG
>Ga0180438_10007192_pt1 | contig 14640 bp, 12 predicted proteins | sample SS_ome_12_FD_132455 | JGI IMG/M metagenome (GOLD analysis project Ga0180438, IMG submission 132455) | Hypersaline lake sediment archaeal communities from the Salton Sea, California, USA - SS_3_D_2 metaG | ecosystem: Environmental > Aquatic > Non-marine Saline and Alkaline > Hypersaline >...
AGGCGAGCCACGATCACGGCCCCGCAGCTGTCGCTCAGCACATTGATTGTGGTCCGGAACATGTCCAGGATGCGGTCAACGGCCAGAATGATCGCCACTCCCTCCAAAGGAAGTCCCACGGCCTTGAGTATGATCGACATCATTACCATTCCGCTCATCGGCACGCTGGCGGCCCCAATGGATGCCAGCAGGGCCGTGACCACGATTATCAGCTGGGAACCGAATCCGAGCTCGAATCCGTATACCTGGGCGATGAAGATGGTGGCCACACACTCGTACAAGGCGGTGCCGTCCATATTCACGGTCGCGCCGATGGGAAGCACAAAATTGGCGATCTTCTGGGAAACACGCGAATTTCCGGTCACCGCATCCAGGGTCAGCGGCAGCGTCACGATGGTGGAACAGGTGGAAAACGCCATCATGAGGGCCGAGGGCATGCCGCGGTAGTGTTTCCACGGCTTGACCCGGCCGACCAGTATCAACAGGGTCGGCAGGGTGATGAAGGCATGGACGGCCAGTCCCATGAGAACCACTCCGAAGTAGAAGCCCAGCGACCGGAAGGCCTCGAATCCGGTCCGGGCGACGATGCGGGCCAGGATGCCGAAAACCCCCAAAGGGGCGCTCCACACTACGAAGAAGGTCAGCTTCATCATGGTGTCAAAGGCGGCTTGAAAAAAACCGCCCAGCTGGGCCCGGGGCCGCGACTTGAGGCGGGTTATGAAGTAGCCGAACAGGATGGAAAAAAAGATGACCGGCAGGACCTCGCCTTGAGCTAGGGCGGCAAAAGGATTCTCCGGGATGATACGTGTGACGAGCTCGCCTAGTCCCTGCTGCTGAGCCGCGATCTGCGAAGGGGCCGCTTCCAACCCGATCTCGGCCCCAACTCCCGGTTTGAGCAGGTTGACCAAGGCCTGGCCGGTCAAGATGGCCAGCAGGCTGCTCACCACATAGTAGGCAAAAGTCTTCAAGCCCAGCCGTCCCAACCCCGAGGCACTTCCGACACTCACCACTCCAGAGATGATGGAGGTTACGATCAGCGGCATGATGGCCATGCGCAGCAGGCGGAGGAAAATCTCGGCGAGCGGATCGGCCACGGGCAGAACGCCCTCTCCCAGCAATTGACCGGCCAGAATGCCGAGAAAGAAACCCACAAAAATGTAATGCGTCAGGGTCAGTCTCTTCGGCTTCATGCTGTTGAGGTGCATCCTCCTTCCCGGGCAGCGAAGAGCCCGGCAGGGGAGGTTATTATAACAAAACGAGCGGCTTTTCCCACTTTTTTCATCCGATGCATACCTATGGGCAAAGTCCTGCCTGGGATCGTTACAGGAGCCAGGCAGATCCTTCCTGGACAGGTTTCCTTTCCTCTAATCCAGATGACACATCCGCCTTCCTCTGGGCGGGCTCGGTCTGATATGATAGGATCGGTATCCCGAGATGAAGTTGCGACTCTCTCTCCTTGAGGCAAGGCGGGTGGCATGAACCTGATGCAGATAAAATTCACCCTGCTGTTCCGCCGGGCGCGGAAGCCGGAGAATCGGCTTCCTCTGGACAAAGACAGCGACCGCTATGTCATTTTTTCCGATCACCACAAGGGAGACGGCAGCGCCGCCGATGATTTCAAGAAAAACGCCGTCCTGTACGAAATCGCCCTCGATCACTATGCTGCCGAGGGCTTCCGGCTGCTGGTGTTGGGGGATAACGAGGAACTGTGGGAGAACTCCTATCCCCAGGTTCGCGGCCTCTACGGAGATCTGATCGCACGTGAAGTGGAAATGGCCCCCGAGGGACCCGAAGGCAAAAAGATCCGTATTTGGGGCAACCATGACAAGGAGATCTCCCTGAAGAGCTTCCAATGGCGGATCCGGCGGCGAAAAAAAGACCCGCTCGGCAACTTGGATCTGAGGGAAGCTCTTTGCCTGGGCCCTGATATTTTCCTGATCCACGGCCACCAGGGCCGTTTCTTCGAGGATAAGGCGTGGCGGGTGAGCCGGTGGGCGGTTCATTTTATCTGGAAGACCATCCAGAAGCTCTTCCACATCGGTATCGATGGCCCGGCTGAGAACGTGGGTGTGCGGGAGAACCTGGAGATGCAGTATTATCGTTGGGCGGCGGATCGACGCGTCCTGCTGATCTGCGGGCATACCCACCGCGCCGTCTTCGGGGCGCAGACCTATTATGGCCGGCTGCAGCGGCGGATCGGGCGGTTGCAGGCGGGACTGCAACAAGATCCGCCGAAGGAAACGGGAGATGACCGGCCGCAGCGGCTCAAGTCTATGCGAGTCGAGAGGGACCGGATCCTGGCACGCAACGGTGGTAGGCCCCCGCAATCGTTCGCCGAGCCGTCGGAATCGGCCCTCCCTTGCTATTTCAACGATGGATGCTGCGGCTACACCAACGGCATCACCTGCCTCGAAATCGAAAGAGGGGAAATCCGATTGGTGAAATGGCAGCGCTCCCCCTGCCGCCGCATCGTCCTGGTTGGGGAGCGGTTGGAGCATGTCCTCCGTCATATCAAGTCCGGAGTCCCGCTGGCCGGTTAAATATAGGCTACTCCCCCTTTGGAGGAAAGGGGGAGTAGAAGGAGGGCGGAGGGGAATCCTCGTCCCCTCCCTTTTTCAAACCTCGACTCTGCCTTGGATGAGGTGAACAACCGGCCTTTTGGGCCTGATTGCTGAGTTCATTGTGGCACAGGGGTGTTGAAGCGTCAATCACCCCTTGAGGTGATATGCGGGGTGAAAAATGGGGATATCCGATGAGGAAAAAATTGGCTTTGCAGGAGGGCGATGATATAATGAAGCCCATTCATAAATAAGGAGGAATCATGCATAAGACCGGCCGAATCAAAACCAAAGAGGACGCCATTCAGCTGCTCAACATCGCCCTGGAACACGAGTGGGCCGTCAGCTTCGAGTACACCATCCATGCCTATTCCATGCCCAAGGCCACCTTTTTTTACGACGACCCGATCATGCAGGCCAACAAGGATGCACGGGCGCAGACCATTCAGATCGGAATCGACGAGATGTACCACGCGCTTCAACTGGGGACCATCATCCAGAAGATGGGCGGCTCGCCTTCGTTCAAAACCGACGAAGTCATCCGTTACCCCCGTGTGATCGATAACCTCAAACGGGATAAGATGACCGAGGATCTGGTCACCGAGCTGTATCAAACGGCCAAGATCGTGGAAGGGGCCTTTCCTGAGATACAAAACATGATACTCAACATCGCCTACGATGAAGTGAGGCATTCGGCCCAATTTCAAGCGATGATCGACGCCATACAGGCCGCCGGACAACAGGATGCGCTGTGCTTTCGCCCCGATCCGACGAATGACAGCAAGGAAGAGGTGCAGGGGCTGCATGAGATCATGCGGCTGGAAAACGAGCTCATGCACCGGTACCTGAAATACACCATGCTCTTCAGCGACCACCAGGATCTCAGCCAGCGGCTGTTCAAGAATTCCATCGATCACATGCGGGCGTGGGATAAGAATTCCGGCATCCTGGTTAAGCTGGGCGATGTGGTCCGGATCGAGCAGGCGGAAACAGATGCCGAAGGGGTGGAAAAGAGCCTCGCTCCCATGCCCCAACTTTATCCGGGGGAGGACCGGAGGAGTGCCCTGGAGACGCTGATCCCGGCCGAAGAGGAGCTCATCCGCCGCTATGAAAAGCTCATCCCTCTGTTTCCTGAAGGGGAGATCAAAGACCAACTGGCCAAGCACCTGTCCCTGGAGCGGGAGCACCTATTCACTCAGACCCATCTGCTCGAAAACGCTCGCCAGATCACCGGATTGACCTAGGAATTTTCCCCGAATGAAAAAGATACAGACCGATATAAAACCGTTTCAGTATTTCTATCCCTACACGGTCGCCGTGGTTGGGGCCCAGAAGGGCGAGCGGGTGAACTTCATGTCCTGCGCATGGCACACCGCTCTGTCCTTCGATCCTCCTCTTTTCGGGATCTTGGTGGCCAAGAAACGGTTCACCCACGGTATAATCTCCGAGGCGAGGGAGTTCACGGTGAATTTCCTGGCGCAGAAGGATATGGCCCTTTCGGCTCAAATGGGACGGATTTCAGGACGAGATCGAGACAAGGTCAATGAATTCCAGGTAAAGCTTTCCTCTTCCCAATACATCCGGTCCCCTATCCTGAGCACGGCCTATGCCGCCTTCGAGTGCCGGCTTACGGACGTCCGCACCTACGGCGACCATGACCTGTTCGTAGGGGAAGTGCTGGCGGTGCATGCGTGTGAGGGCTGTTTCGACCGGGCGGGGATTCTGGACCCGCATAGGGTGCGGCCGCTGTTGTATATGGGTTCCGATTTTTACATGACCGTGGATCCCGACAGCCTGCAGCACAAGCGCCCCTAGCCGCAAGCGGCTGGGGGACGTCCCCGAAGGTACCACCCTAGGCAGAAAGAGCAGGCCTTATTCCCGGGGCTATGTTCTTAGAGGTACAAAGAAGATGTCTCCCGATGGGTGAACAGGCGGCACCCGGGAACCTCTCCAGACACGGGGTGGCACCTTCGGGGACGTCCCCCAGTTGGCCCCCAGTTTCGCCAAGAGGTTGAATTCAGCGGGAAATTGCGTATAATACTTCTCAATGACCCCGGCTATTCAAGTCACGGACCTGCACAAATCCTTTAAATCCGAATTTCTGCGCCGCCGGCATGAGATCCTCAAGGGCATCTCCTTGACCGTGGAAACGGGGGAGATCTATGGTTATCTGGGGCCAAACGGAGCGGGGAAAACCACCACCCTCAAATGCCTGCTGGGGCTCATATTTCCGGAAAAGGGAACTATCGAGATCCTGGGAGAGCCTCACCTTTCCCTCCACGCCAAGGGCCGCCTGGGTTTCCTGCCGGAGAACCCCTACTTCTACGATTACCTGACCGCCGTCGAGTTCCTCCGCTATTACAGCCAACTGCATCAAGTCCCGCGTTCCCAGCAAGTCGACAAGATCGACCGCCTGCTGGAACTGGTGGGGCTGAGAGAAGCGGCCCACCTGCAACTGCGCAAGTTTTCCAAAGGCATGCTGCAGAGGATCGGGCTGGCCCAAGCGCTGCTCAACGACCCGGAGCTGGTGCTGCTGGACGAACCGCTGGGGGGGCTCGATCCCCTGGGACGCAAGGAGATACGGGATATCATCGTGAAACTGCGCGACGAGGGCAAGACCGTATTCCTCTCCTCCCACATCCTGCAGGACATCGAAATGATCTGCGACCGCGTGGCCATCATCGTGGACGGCCGCATCGTCAACCAGGGCCGCCTGTTCGATCTTATATCGGAGAACGTGCTGTTCACCGAGGTGACCCTGTCGGGCATCGACGCGGCCGCGCTGCAATCCTTCGGAGAATGCCTGATCACTCCATCGGGAAAAACCCTGATCAAGGTGTTCGCGCAGGAAAAGGTGCCCGATCTCCTGAGCCTGGCCCAGGACCGCGGAGCCGTCGTCCATTCCCTGGTCCCGCGCACGGAAAGCCTGGAGGACCTGTTCGTGGGGAGCGTGAAGGTCAAGGCCTGATGAAGATCCGTGCCATCGCCCTCAACACCTTCAAGGAAGCCATCCGTGACCGCATCCTTTACCTGCTGCTGTTCATAGCGGTTGCCAGCCTGATTTTTTCCCGCCTGCTGGCGCTCCTCACCGTAGGTGACCGGGTCAAGATCATCACCGACGTAGGCCTGGCCTCGCTGTCGCTGTTCGGGGCCCTCATGGCTATATTGATCGGTACCGGCCTGGTCTATAAGGAGATCGACAAGAAGACCATCTACACGCTCCTATCCAAACCCATCCACCGCTGGCAGTTTCTTTTGGGTAAATTCTTCGGCCTGATCCTGGTGCTGCTGGTGATGCTGTTCCTTATGAGTCTGATCTTTCTCGTCCTGGTCCTCGTCCATTCCGGGCGGGTGGAGTGGGGAATCTTCATCGCGCTGGGATTCATCTTCCTCGAGATGTGCCTCATCACCGCCGTGGCGCTGCTCTTCTCCTGCTTTTCCACTCCTATCCTCAGCTCCATCTTTTCGCTGGCCTTCTACCTTATCGGCCATGTGTCCTGGGGCCTGGAAACTCTGATCGATAAGATCCAGTCCGGATTCGGAAAGGTCCTGGCCAGGATCTTCTATACCGTTATCCCCGACCTGGAAAACTTCAACTTCAAGACCGAGATCGTGCATCACCTTCCCATCCCCCCTCAGGTGTTCCTGCACTCCATCCTCTACGGCCTTGCCTACACCGTGTTTATCCTGGCCCTGGCCGTGCTGGTCTTTCGGCGGCGCGACTTCCTCTGAACCATGAAAAAAACCGTCGTTATCCTGATCCTTGCCCTGAGCCTGGCCGCCTTAATGGGGCTCAAGCTAAGGCTCGACCAGATTGCCCGGGCCGAAGTCCCGGGCGCCTCCATCCTCTATATCCCCACGGGACGATTCCTGCATTATGCCTCCTTCGGCAACTCCCCCCTCTTTGCGGACCTGATATATCTGTGGGCCATCCAGTACTTCAGCAATCCGAAGGTGGCCGACCGCTTCCAGCACCTGGAGCATGTCTTCTCGATAATCGCCGAGCTGGATCCCCGCTATCTCGATCCCTACGAAATCGGCGCTTTGATCGCAGTCTACGAGGCCCGTGACCTGGATAAAGCCTTCCGCATTCTGGACCTGGGATTGGAAAACAATCCCGATCAGTGGATATTCCCCTGGTTGGCCGGACACTACGCCCAGATGACGGTCAAGGATTACCGCGTCGCGCAGGAGTATTACCGGAAAGCCATGGACATCGATGGAGCCCCGGCCATGACCCGCCGGCTGTACGCCAATGCCGCCTTCCAGCTCAGCGACTACCGGACCGCCCTGCAGCACTGGCTGGAAATCTTCCGGACGGCCGAAGACGATCGGGTCAAAAAGATCGCCTACAACCAGCTCTACCGAGTCGACGCCGCGCTCGACACTGAGGCCCTGGCCGCCGCCCTGGCGCAGTATCGCGAGCGATACGGACGTCTTCCCGACGACCTCTCCGCGCTGGTGACGGCGGGACTGATGGATTCCCTCCCCTTGGACCTGGAGGAAAATCCCTACCAGTACGACCCTTCCACCGGCGAGGTCAAAGCCGCGGAGGTATGGTGGAAGCTCTCGTAATCGTCCTTTTCGGGGCCGCCTGGGGCAGCTTCCTCAATGTCGTGATCTACCGTCTGCCCCAAGGCCAGAGCCTGATCCGGCCGCCCTCCCATTGCCCCGCCTGTCAGACTCCGATCAAGCCCATCCACAACATCCCCGTCCTCGCCTGGCTGCTGCTGCGCGGCCGTTGCCGCACCTGCGGGGCCAAGATTCCGGCGACCTATCCTTTGGTCGAGGCCCTCACCCCCGCCTGCTTCTTACTGCTCTACCTCAACTACGGGCTGAGCCTGCACTTTTTCACGTCCTGCCTGTTCACCAGCGGGCTGATCGCGCTGGCTTTCATCGATTATTATCACCAAATCCTGCCCGATCAGATCACATTACCCGGACTGGCGCTGGCCCTGTTATATGCATTCTTCCGCGGTGACCTCACCCTCCGGCAGGCCTTGGTGGGCGCCCTGGTGGGCGCCGGCATCCTGCTGGCGGTCTTCGGTGCCTATTACCTGCTGCGCAGGAAAGAGGGGCTGGGTATGGGGGATGTGACACTGATGCTGATGGTGGGAGCCTATCTGGGCTGGCGTCCGGCCGTTGTGACCCTTATCCTGGGCTCCTTCGCGGGAGCCATCGTGGGGATCATCTTCATCGCCGCCCGCAAACAGGACATGCAGACCGCCCTCCCCTTCGGGTCCTTTCTGGCCCCCGCCGCTTTTGTGGCGATGGTGTGGGGGGAGCGGCTCGTCACCGCATATCTCGGGCTATTCCAGCTCCCTTAGCGCGGATACCTGATGATGCGGTACACTTCCCGCCAGGATTTGAGCACCAGGGTGGATCCCACCGGCTGTTCCAGCCGCTGGATGGTGGAGTCGAACTCCTGGATGTAGATCTCACGCTTCTTCTTGGTCCCCATAGTGCGCTCACCCACCGTGACCGCCGCTCGGGCCTTGCTCACCAGCTGCAGGCTCTCCAACGGGCCGGTGGACGAGCTGAAGGCCGTACCGCCCACCGGGGTGTTGCCCACGGTCTGGACATAGCGCGCGTAAAGCTTCCCGATGCCGGCCAGGCTCTCACAGGGGTCCACACTCTCGATGCTGCCGGTCAAGGTGCTGAAATACACGATATAGTCGGCCACCACCGGATCGGCCCACACCTTCTCACCGGCTCCCAGATCCCCGGCATCCTTTTCCGCCGGAAGACCGAGGGCCCGGTCATCGCCCATAAACCACTCCACTTCCGGCACATTGCCGTCGATCAGGGCGATGAACGAATAAGTGGCGCCGTCCGGTGCCCGGTCGTCTCCGCCGGTTCCGAAATACACACGGGGCGGAGCATTGGCCACGCCGGGATTTATCCAGACCGCCGGCTTGGTGATGATGGGATAATGGTCGGGGTCCGTATACAAAATCTCACCCGTCCACGACGCGGCGTCTACATATTGGATGCTCGCATCCACCTTCCAAAGCCTCCCGTCCAGATCGCCCACATAAACCGCGTCGACATATCCGTCGGGCGGGTCACGATCCACCTGCGCGGGCGAACCCGGGAAGGCGTTGGGGATATTGCCGGCTCCGGTGTCGACCTCGCCGGCGTCGAACCACCAGAAAGCGGTGCCGGTCTCGACGTCAATGGCATAGAACCTCTGGCCGGCGACTTCCACCGGGTTGTTGTCGTATCCGGATCCGGTGAACACCACCCAAGCCCCGTCGGCGTATCCGGTCCTGTCCACTCGGCTGAAAATGGGAATGGACCAGGTTTCCCCCAGAGTGGGATCGGTGAATTCCCAGAGCGGCTGGGGATCGTCGGGATCCGTGACGTCCAGCGCGAAATAGAAGTTCAAGCCTCCCGCCTGCTGGCTGCCGCTGCCCTTACCCTGGCCGCACACCAAGACCGTCCGCCAGTTGCCGCCGATCTTGACATCCCTTACCACCGGTGTCCCGTCAACATACACGTCTCGGTTGAAGTAGCGGTCTCCGGAGACGGCGTCCACCGCCCGCATGTTGCGCAGCTTGGGCAGCAGATTGTAGGGTATGAAGGCCCACCTCTCCTCTCCGGTTTGCAGGGTAAAGCAGTGGACCATTCCGTCATTGGCACCCACGAAAAGCACTTCCGGGCGGTCCTTCCAAGTGGTCTTGAAGGAATCATAGCCGGTTCCCATCAAGCTCTCGTTTTCCATCGGAGGTCCGACCACGGCCGGATTGGAATGATCGATATCCCCCAGCTTCCAGAGGCGGCCTTCCCCGCGGACGAAGTTGATCAATCCGGCGTCATCACCGTTGACATCGGCCAGCAAAGGCGCCAGGGTGGTTTCTTCGGCCGTCGTAAAATCGAGCCGCGACAGCCCGGTCATACCCGGGACCGCCGTGTAAACGGTGCGGCTGGCCGCCGTCCTGGCGTTGAGCAGCTCTCCGGCATCCCAGAGGATGCTGACATCGGCCGCCAGGCTCCGGCCGCCGGGGGCCGCCGGATCGGGACTGGCCACGGTGCGCAGCGTGGAGTAGGAACTGGCGGCGGCACCCAGGTCGGTCACGTCATAGGCCCGCAGGTGCCCCTGCCAGCCGGGGAAGAAGAAGGAGCCGGCGATGATCAGCTTGGTTTCCACTCCGCTCAAATCGGTCAGGGTGGCCGCCACCGAGGTCCGGGAATACTCGCGTCGCTCCACGTACACGAACTCCATGCGGATTTCAGAGATCGCGGGCGTCTCGTAGGAGGCCCCGGTGTAGCCGGGCACGGCGTCCTCGGGAGCGGTCAGCACGGCCTTCCAATGCAACTCCGAGCCGTAGTGGATGAAGGAATGCCAGGGCAGGGCGGTGTTCAGGTTGGCGATCTGGGTTCCGGTAAATCTTTCGTAAAACTCCCAGTCCTGGCCGTTGTTGGAGAAGAAATAATCGATGTTGAGTCCGGTGGCATCCCCGCCCAGATAGTCCTGGCGAAGGACCGTGATGCGGGCCTTGGTCACGGCATACAGGGCCGGATCGAGGCCTCCGGTCACATCGAGGGATACCGCCTCGCCATGCAGGGTGTAGACCGCGGCCCCAGTGGTCTCGGCCAGCACATACTGACCCAGGTTGTTGCCGTCCGAATCCGCCATCACCACGTCGTTGTCGCCGTCTTGATCGAAGTCCAGCGACACGACCAGATCCGCGTCATAGTTGGGGGGGACCATGGGGGCGCAGTTGTTGAGACACTCGAAGCGCAGGTCCAGGCTGCCGTCCACCAGGCCCAGGTTGCGGAACAGCCAAGCCCGGGATTCGTGTCCTGTGATCAGGCCGTCGGTCACCCCCAGGATATCCGGATAGCCGTCGTTGTTGTAGTCGTCGGCGAACAAGCCCACCGGCCCGGTGGCCAGCGGTTCCGGGAGCGGGATCACATGACGGGTGAAGCGTCCGGTGCCGTCGTTGTCGTAATAGACGATATAAGGCACGTCCTCGACCGTCCCGGCCACGATATCGATATCGCCGTCACCGTCGTAATCCGCCGCGGCGATCGACGAGCCGCCCCGGCCGGTGGTGAATCCGGTGGGCTGGTCGTAATTCAGCTCGGCCAGTTGGAAATTCGCCAGATCGAAGTCTTTTTTCCCCGGATTCCGAAGCAGGAAGATCTTGTCCTGGCTGATGATCAGGAGATCCATGTCCCCGTCGAGATCGATGTCCACGGCCGTGACATGATTGGCCGTCCAATTGATGTAGATGCCGGCGTTTATGAACATATTGGTGAAATCCAGGTTGGGCGCGGAAAAATGGGGATTGAACTCCGGATCCCCGGCGCGGCCGTCATTGACATACATGACGGCCATAAACCCTTGATGGCAGAACTGGTCGGGGCCGCCGCAGTCGTCCACATCGTTTTTGATGAAAAAGAAATCGCGGTAATTGTCTCCGTTAAAATCCGCCACGGTGATGGCCGCCGGGCCGCAGGTCAGGCCCTCTTCATAGAGCTCGGTCTCGTCGATCAGAAACACGACGCCGTCGTCGTCGACACCGTCGTTGTTGCGGTCGTCATACTGGTTGCGGGCCAGGATCAGGCGAAAATTGGTCTTATCCAGGACGATCAGATCCGGGAGGCCGTCGCCGTCGAAGTCGGGATTGACGCCGGTACCCGCGGTCCCGGCCACGTAGGCGTTGGATCCCATGGGCGCAGGCTGAAGGATATCGAAATTGGTGCCCAAGCGGTTCAAGGTCACCGGGCCTGCGGGCCAGCGGGCCACAGAAGATTTGGCTGAATCTTTATTGGTGGTGGTGTTGAAGTTCTCCGTATAGGCCCCGGTGTTTTCCACGCACTGCTGCTGGGCCTGATACCACACTCCCAAACCCAGAATCAACAGGGCGGCAGGAATCAAAATCCCCGAAAGCTTCCTTTTCCTTTTCATGGCATTCCTCTCATTTATCGTGAATCAAATTTTATTCGATGGCCAGCATGACTTCGAGGCGCGCGGTGACTACGTTGTTTCCGGTGCCGGCGGTCCCGATGCACACCACCAGGACGTCGGTGGCGTCGGAGGTGTTGAGGCCCACCTCATCGTCGATCATGAACGCCGTGTAGGTGAAGCGGTTGTCCATGCCGCCGGAGGCGTCCAAGATATAGGGCTCCTTGAAGAACAGCACCCCGTTGGTGGTCTGGTCGATGCCGTTCTGCTCGAAGAGATAGAGCAGTTCCGCGTCGGTGAGGCGGCGGAAATAGTGCTGCTGGGAGTTGGGATTGGTGATATTGGGATCGTCGATGCCGTTGGGCACGGTCAGATAGTGTCCCTCGAAGCTGGACCATCCGCCGACCGTAAAATAATTTTCCAGCAAGGCCCAGGCCGCATCGAATCCGGTCTCGGCCGCGTTGTAGGCCTGCTCCTGCCAGCGCAGGTTGCCCGAGACGCGGGTCCCGGATCCGGTAACGGTCATGAGCGCCATCCCCACCGCCGCCAGAAAAGACAGCACCAGGATGACGATGATCAGGCCGATGCCCTGCTCATGCTTTTGGGTTTTATGAGCGCTTCCCTTCATGGGAGACTCCTTTTTTCGTTCATCTTTCTCTCTCTCAGACCTTAAAACCGCTCGCCCTTGTTGTAGAGATCCAGGCTCATGTTGCGGACCGTGGCGGTAGATTCCATCAAGAACCGGCGGTGGAAGTCATCCTGCGACATGGCCGCGCTGTTGGCGATGGTCGGCCGGCGGTAATGATGGGGGACGTTGACCCCGATGCGCGAGACGTGGCGGTAGGGGTCCGGTGTGCGTCCCAGGACCCACATCTTCACCTGCTGGATGCGCTCGATGACCACGGTATCTCCGGTCCAGGCCGGATTCCAGTCCATCCACCCGTCCAGTGTTCCGTCCAGGTCCAGATCGCCGTTGTACTGGAACTGGAGGTTCTCGATGTTCTGGGCCAGGGGCAAGTGCATCATGCTCCCGGTGCCGGTGGCATCGTCGATGGTGGTGAGATAGAGTGTGTTCGGTTCCCCCAGGTAGCCCTTCTGCCCCACGGTCAGGCTCAGGGTGGGGTAGTCACCCGGATTTCCGGTCTGGTCCAGCCAGTAGTATTTGATCTGACCCAGGGTCACGATGGCATCCTGCCAGCAGTCCACGGCACAACCGGTATCCACCAGGCCTCCCGGAGGGTTCAGTTCGGATTGTCCGGGCTGCATGTTGAAATGTTCGATCCCGCTCCCGCAACCGAAGACGGAATTGTCGGGGATATAGCGGAACGTGAAGCAGCCGGGGCATACGGTGGAAATGACCAGGACCATGCGATTTTCATAATACTCCGGACAATCATAGGGAGAATTCTCCAGCGACCAATCATAGAGAAATGCGGTGGCCGCGCCACCGCCGGTACCGCCCGTATAGGTCTCGATCACCAGGAACAAGGGGTCATCGAAATTCCCGAGTACCTTGAAGGAATCCGAAGCCTCCGGCCCGGGCCCGAAGGCATCCTCGCCCTCGATGAAATATCCCGCAATATCCGGCGTAAGCCCCACGCCGGCGGCGCGTGCGTCGCGGCCGATCATGAAGATGGCCGAGCGCACATCCTGCTGGAGCTTGGCGAACTGCTGCTGATCGACCGCGATCTGGTTGCTGCGGGCGTACAGGAAGAGGGTCGCCAGCACCAGCAGCAGCATCACCGTGGCCCCCACCAGGATCTCGATCAGGGTGAATCCGGCGCATTGCCGGCTCGATCGGCTGTTCTTGTTCATTGGCTGTGTCATGATCGACTCCCTTCCCCTAGCGGCTGATGAGGCTCGTAATGTCGGCGCGCACCCGATAGGCCGTGGGATCGGTCAGCAGGTCACCCATGCTCTCGCCGAACGTTTCTGCCGCGAAGATCAGGACCCGCGCCTGGTAAAACACCCCCGAAGGCTGGAGGGTGGTGATGCGCCGGTAATCGAACATGCCGTCCTGGTTGATATCCAGGCTCTCATCCATCGCAGCCCCGGTCAGCGCATTCAACTCGTCTTGTGTCAGCAGCCGCAGCTCTTCGATCTGCTGGCGGGCCAGAAACACCGCGTTGCTCATGCGGTCGGCCCGGGTATTCTGGGCGATGGAGAGCACCAGCAGCTGGGCCAGGCCCAGCATGGCGATCGCCACCAGCGCCACTCCCACCAGGGTCTCGATCAAGGAAAATCCTTCGATCCTTCTATCCCTAAAACGCCGTCGGATGATGTTGCTCATTTTGGCCTCATTTACGTGCTGTTGGTTTTGATGAACCGCATGGACCCGCCCAGATAAAAGATGACCTCGCGCTGGTCGGGCTGATTGTAGCGGCTGATCCGGTCGCTGAAAAGGACGATGCTGTGGTTGTTCTCATCGTAGTTGACCACCCATCCCATGGGATTGAAGACTACAGCAGGATCTGCCGCAGGCAGGTTGAGGGTCAGGGTGTACTTGGGCGGCAGCATGCTCTCGCGGTATCCCGGCACAAAATCCCAAACCCCCGCCGAGGTCTCCTGTTCGATGCGCAGGATCCAGTCTCCAGTGCTGTTATCGAAGCGAACGCGGTGGTTGAGCTTGGTCTTGATGGCCAGGAACTTGGCCCGCTCCAGAAACGAGACCACCTCACGGGCCGAGTTTTCGAGGCCCCTCACTTCCAGCGAGTTGATGATCTCGGGCGATACCACCAGGGCCACGACACCGATAACGGCCACCGCCACCAGCATCTGGATCAGCGTATATCCCTTCCTGCAGGTCTTCATGACAATTCCTCCCCCTCGAGACGCTTCGACATATCCCGCACCCTGCGATTTTTCCTATGAATAAACATATCCCGATTACCCCTGATATACAGCAATATTTATGCCAGGGCACAGCGATAATAAGCGACTGATAGCAAACAAATTATATTCCAAAGCCGAGAAAAAAGGCAAAGAAATCGCCGAATTTTGTTGTTCTATTGACAATTTTTCGCCTTTTAGCACAATTCAATCCCTCAATTGAAGCATGATACCCGATCCTAGTGTAATGTATCATAAATAACTTGACTAATTAGAATCTTCTTGCTATCATGGGCTAGTCCGGAAGGAGGCAGCCCATGAGAACAGGAAGACCAAGAA
>Ga0180438_10007193_pt1 | contig 14637 bp, 15 predicted proteins | sample SS_ome_12_FD_132455 | JGI IMG/M metagenome (GOLD analysis project Ga0180438, IMG submission 132455) | Hypersaline lake sediment archaeal communities from the Salton Sea, California, USA - SS_3_D_2 metaG | ecosystem: Environmental > Aquatic > Non-marine Saline and Alkaline > Hypersaline >...
ACTTCCAGGATTGCTGGACATGCTGGATGGGGTGCTGTTATTGCTGGTTTTGTTGCAGCAACTTTCCCAGTCTCAATTCCCATGTATATTTTTGTTCGCTCGAAATATGATCAAACGGAAGTTCAAAATGGAGAAACAGAAACTGAACTCAAACCAGAGCCAAAAGTAATCGATAAAGAAATTATCGGTAAAATAACACCCCCGCTAAAAATAGAATCTGAGTAAAATATCCAAAGTTTTGGAAGAAAATATGTTTTAATATGTTATAGGTATGTCTAACAGTAAGAAAAAAGACTACAAAGTATTAAGAACTTTATGGTTTCGACCGGTCAATCTGTTACCTTATATGTTATTGACGGTATGTCAATCGCCTTATGCTAACGAGATGTTGATTTTTGATAAACAAAGTTTTCGAAGTCATTATTGAATTGGGGGGAGCCTAGCGTTGTGACCTGGTATCACTATCATTATAATTGGGGGACCCCATAACTCCTTGTGTTGTGATCTGGTGAGATATTAGATTATTGCTAACGAGATGTTGGTTTTTGATAAACATAGTTTTCAAAGTCATTATTGAATCCATGTTGAAATGGAACATGAAAATTGACAGCATATTTAAGATAACTACTATTAATTTGGTCTTGAAAATAACGAACTGGATCCGCTAATTGATAAGCCAACCGCCTTTGTTCTTCTCGCTTAATATGATTATAATTCGATTGATAGGACATTAGATTATAAATATTATTTGGTCATTTCATGATAAATAGTCAAATAATATTTAAACCTCCACAATTAGAATTGTATGATCACACTTCATGCAAAGACCGGTCAAGAATTTAGAAATATGGGAAACGATTTATATTTTTGTTTGGTATTTCGTTTCATTTTTAATGTGGTAACGATACGGAAACTAATTGTATTGGAAATATTGGACGAGATCCAAATGCAGTGAGAAATATGCTGTATATAGTAAAAGAGATGATTAGGACAGGAGAACGGCCTATGGCATTTAGACGAAATAAAATTGACGAAGGACTGGCTGATATAAGTAGTACTTATTCAGCGAGCGGACCCGATCATGATGTCGTAGTTGTCGCTGTCGATATCTTGGAATGGTTGATGGATTTTATTTTTTCTAATTTTTAGGAAAAATGGATTCTTGATCATTCTCTAAAGAAGTCTCGGAAAACTGCTGAAAAATGGACGATCATAAAAACTACCCAACATTTTGTTAAAACGATGTAGACTACGATCTAGTTCACGTGTCATATTATAAAGTGATTCATTATGATGCATGTTATCAACAGGGAAACCGCTAGATTCTGTAGAAATAATAACATGACAACGGTTGGAATCAGGACGAGTGCTATCGTACTTATACTGATAATAATAGTTATAGCCCTTGCGGGTGAGTTCTTGGGTAATTTCTGGTAGTAGTGGTTGATTAGTTTCAAATTCGACAGTGGCCTGTCCGTTTTCAAGACGTTGGAACCCATCTTCAACTAGATTCTTTTGGTCTTGAAGAGTTTCAGTGCGTCGTTGGGCCAATTGATGCTGTTGTTGCTGAGTTAGCTCAGACCGGTGAGGAATGGATAATTCAAAAGTATTATCAGCACTGTTTTGTTCTTGTTGCTGATTATTGTTCTCAGAATTTGACTTTGACGTTGTCATCTTAGTGTGATTTTATAAAACCAGACCGATATCATAAAAAAAATGTCAATTTTTTAATCACCGTATTGGATAGTATACATTATCATTACTACAAGTAAATAGTATTGAGTTTCCAAATCCACTAAAGTTACTTCCGATATTGACGTCAATTGTTTTATTGAAATTCGTAGCAATGTTAGTTTGTTTTGTGGTTATCAGATTTTGACAATACATAACCAATCCAGAAAGAGCTTGACGAGTATGTGGGTGAATACTAGATGGACTATCGCTATCTGCTATTTTAAATTTGATAATTTCATTTGTTTTAGTTGCATAAAGAGCAACCGCGTGAGTCATAAACTTCAAAACAAATGAAAAACGTTCCAGTTGACCCATCATTAGATCTTTGATAGCATTCTCGAATTTCGGACTGTTTTCGCACTTATCTATTACAAAATTATTAACTATTATCCCTCCACTTGCACGATACTTTTCCAATTCATCGATACCGGCACATCTACCAATTGAGTGCATATAATCTTCGATCGCAGCAACTTTGGTTTCTAAAGACCTAGCTTCAGTGTCATTAATACACAATTGTCCATTGGTTTCTTCTAATTTTCGCGCATTAGCGATGGCATGAAAAACACATGACAAATGTTGCTGTTGAATGCAGTTGACTTGCTCAACCAATATATTACCAAAGCTTAAACAATTCATAGACATTTACTATAGTATTCATAAAGAACTTTTCTTCTGAGTTTTTGGAAGGTCTATTGTAATTAAAAAATCTGATAAGTTTCAAGACAGGTCTAACAATAACTTGATATTTAAGAATAATAATGCCAACCAAACGTTCTTCCAAGAGCAACGAAACTTCCAAAAAAGAAAATCCTGACAAGGAGAAAGAAGTTTTATCGGTTAACCGGTTTCATATGAATCATATTTTACCCAATAATTTGTTATTAATTATGGGTTGTCCAGAAATGACTGATCGATTGATTTTAGATTACCTAGATTTCAATCTTGATTTACCTATTGGACTGGTTATTAGTGATAATTTGGAACCTTATAAGGGTAAAGTCCCTGATATTTTTCTCTTTCCGGGCAAAGATCTAGATGAAACATTGCTTAGTAATTTGGAAAGCCGTCAGAAGACTGCGTCCAAACGAGCTATCGATAATATTGAACAAGATCCTCGCGCATTTTGTATCATTACTCTAAAAGAAAATGCATTTTCACAACTCTCAAGTAATACTTGGACAAGATTAAAACAACTAATTAATGAACGACACCGTTTAAATTTAACTGTAATTCTAGCAGTAAATATCGAACGGGAACAAAGGCAAGAACAAGGAGTCGACGGAATTGGTGCAGTCTTACTGAAATATGATCCAAATTATGTTTTTTTTCTAACTAAACATTTACATTCCGATACTAAGTTAGAAAAATGTGCCCAAACCATTGAAAATATAATACAAAAAGGAGAGATTGCTGTTGTAAATTATGGAAAGAATTGTGAAAGTTGTCGTTTTGAAGTGTATTGGTATCATATAAATAGAGAAAGAATCAAACATTTTCGTATTTGTCATCCAAAGTACTGGGAGAAGAGTACCCGTCTAAAATCATGATACTTATAAGTGAGTTTGGGAAATCAACGAAATAAGTTGAAAATAGATTAGAAAATCGGCATAGTGAAATGGTGATTGTCAGTAATTTAAATGAGAATAGGTGTAAAATTCGGAACAATCTAATATAACAGCCATATTTCCTCGGGCCATTCAGGTCTGATAACTCAGCAAATACCGCAAAATTCGGTAAAAAAATAAGTGTGAAAAATTTTCGAAGAAGGGGGGGTCAAAATTTATCAAAAAAAATATCACCCTTATTTTTTCAGTATAGGTCACTAATTATATTATCTAAATCTAAATATTCAAGGCTAATCTTACTGAAATTCTAATTTGTGACTTAACGTGACTTTTTATGAGATGTTGTGATTAATTGCGATAGTTTGTGATCAAATGAATCTTTAAGTCAAGATATCCAGAGTTGGACCACAAGGATTGATGATTTATAAATTTGTTTAGACTAATGTATTTATTGAATAATTATCTGATAAATAATTTTACGGAATTCATAAAACAATGATATATATCTCAATATATACTATAACTAAGTATGATTCTTATAATAATTTTGGTATGTAAACCCTTACTCTTATTTTGACTTTCCAGTACATACCAATTTAAAATTTTGGGCCAATTTGGTACGATATTCTTCATCCATTTTGAGAATATCCATAATGATATTGTTCAAGTCTAATATATTTTGATTAGTATTGGAAACAATTATCTTTAAAAGTCGACTTCTCAAGTTGTTTTTCTCTGTTGATCTGATTTTAGAATATATGTCTTGATAGGATTTGGAATAGGTTTCATCTAACCAATCTTCTCTGCCTTCTTTGGGTTGAAAGCCCAAAACCTCCGAATCACTCATGTTTCCAATATGTGGCTTTTCATCAAAACAACCCAGAAACTGATAATATATTTCTAAGTGCTCTTTTAGGAGAAAACGGTTCCTAACCATACTCGTAGGATCGTGAAGATTTCTAATCAAGTATATTTCGTAATCGTTAAAAAAATAACTTTTCATGAGTTTAATCAATATTAGCAAACCCATGTCGGGTAGATATTGTTCCCATTGACCATCGCGAAATATCTTAATTTTGTCAATCTTTTTCTCATATAAGAAACTGAACTTAGTTACGTCACCACTAGCTGATGTAGCCTTATTGAAACATTCTAGCAAGTTTAGTCTGTCCATAACATATGCCGCTCTCATTGTTCTATCTTCGAGTCTCTTTACGTTAGGACCAAAACAAGTTTCTAGCAGTAACTCATAGTCGTGTTGAGTTTGTCCATTATAACTAAGGGCTGAATTGAGTTTTTCGGTGGTTTCCATTTGAACAACTTGATTATTGAGAACACCGTAGTTATTGAAAATGACATTACCGTTCCTTTCTTCACGTGATCTCTCATTATCATTTAGTTTTATTTGCCCTTCCGGAATCACATAACGACATCTTTCCAAGATAATTTTTTTAATGTCTTCAGTCAATTCAATTTCATTTTCCATAGCAGAACAAGGTTTTAGCAGTTTGTAAAGGTGCTTTTCCATATCAGCTTTTCTGGTTGTAGTATAACCACACCGACAACATGCATACTCCTTCTTTGGTCTAGGCATTCTATAAATAATGTTTGAAAAAATAATATTAAATAATTTTACGAATAATTGTGATCTATGTTGATTTAGTATTGATTTATTGACCGGTCTCTTAGAACGACATTATAGCATTTGCTACTCAAAAATTAAAAAGAAAGTTGTGGTTGCCATATATTCCATAGGTAATGAGTGTCATCATTAATTCAATTATAGTTCCAACAAGGGTGGTCATAATCTTAGTCGATTTTCTCCGTCTATAGCCAAATACAAGAAACGTAGAGCCTCGCACAGATGGACAGTTAAGTTGTTCCAAGTTTCCACCTGAGTGAACACCACCCAGGTGTCTGTGAAAATAGGCAAAAAAATAAGTGTGAAAAATTTTCGAAGAGGGGGGTCAAAATTAATTCAAAAACCTCACACCCGAAAAATTTCGTAGAGAATCTTCGGTTATGTTACTAATAATTAAATATTTCATGGTGTATTAACCGTTAATCCATTTTGTGACTTAGTGTGACTAAATGCGAGTAGTTGTGATTTAATGTGATAACGTGTGATCAAGCGGCTCACACATGAGAATCTAGAATAACTGTCATAATAGGCATTCTAATACCATAATATGGTTGTATTAGGGCTGTATAGCTAGCGGTGTGCTTAAAAAATGACTCTATTTTACTTTATTCAAAAAATTATTGCCAATTATTAAAGTAACCTATTTCTTAGAAATGGTTCCTAAGTTGAATAACTTAGATTGTAAGTAGTTTTACTTAAAACTGCGTTCATGTCGTTACATGGAGATAAATGAGTTCTTAATAATTACTTTAGTTACTAAGAGTTTCTGTAACGGCAGTATGATCAAGTATAGCGTGACTTGACTTAGTTGAAATCACAGGGTTCGCTAGTCATATAAGTTGTGATTTACCATTTTATTTTCTTTTTGGGATCAACCAACCATTTTGTTCATCAAACGTTTTATTATATAACTTAACAGTTTTTGTTTTTATATAATAAAATGACTCGCGAAACTAAACAAACTACCCAAACAGGGACAAAGAGACGAATAGTTTATTTCTTACCTCATGTTTTTAAATCAAGTGGAGGCATTTATGTTTTACTGAAACAAGCCAAAATCCTGCAGAATCATGGTTACCAGGTTTGTCTTTATTATCAACCAAGAAAACATGAAAAAATGGAAATTTACTATAAAATTGGTCTAGATTGGGTTGACTTTGACGTCGGTACACTCCAAATTAAACCATTGCATCCACAAAATGCTGTATTTAGCGATAATACTCTTCATTTAGCAAACCAGATGGAAGTTGGGAAAGATGACATTTTTGTTATACCAGAAGGATTCCCCAATATTATGAAATTAATGAAAAATCATCCATGTAAAAAGATCGTTTTCGCCCAAGGTGCTAGTTATATTTGGCGAACCCTTGCTTTAAATGAATCGTGGTCTGACTTTGGGATTAAGGATGCAATTACTATCAGTCAAGAAATTACTAAGAATATTAATTTAACCATGCCAAAAATCAAAACCTATAACTACTACTACTCTATCAACCGGTCTCTCTTTCATTTACCTAATCCAAAATTAGATAGCAAACGTGATCCCCTAATTGTGTATATGATTAATCGCGGACAACCTCAAGAAATGGCTGCTAATAGTATCATTAAGATATTTCGTCTGGCTTATCCAAAGTGGAGTCATTATCAATTCGAAAGGTTACAAGGACTTTCTCGTACTGAATTTGCTAAAAAATTACAAAAGGCTCGTTTTGCTTTACAACTTGACGACTATGTTGGCTTACCAACTTTTCCCTTAGAGGCAATGGCATGTGGAACTCATCCAATTGGGTGGCCAGGAATTGGTGGTCAGGAACATGTACAAGAGAGAAGTGGTCATTGGAGTCCACAACATTCTTTGATTGGCACAGCAGAAATTCTAAATCAAGCAATAGAAGATTATGAAAATGATAAATTAGATTACCGAAATGAAGTTTATGAAAAGATTTTATCGAGATTCACTGACGAGGAAGAAGAAAAAAATGTCGTGGAAATCTATGAAAAACTATGTTAATTTAAAGCGAATTTACTTACTAGAATCTATATAACTTTATATATTCTGATGAGCAAAAAAGAAGAAATCTTTCTGATTCATGGCAGTGCCAACAATAATATCAAACAACAGCTAATACGCCATTTTACTGTCAATGAATTTACCTTGCATTCAGAGGCTCAGCAGGCGAATGGTCTTACGGTTCCATTGACCCATCTAGCCATTTTGAAACAAGCCGAAAGAGAACAGAGGCCCTATATCGTGATCGCCGAACCAGGTTTACAAATTTTAGATGACGAATTCGGCCCAAAAATGCAGAAAATGTTGAAGTGGTGTAGAGAAAATATGGGTTCTTGGGGCGTTTTTAACTTTGGTCCGAATACCGTTGATGGTGTATCGAAAGTAATATCGGGCGATCCTTTAGTTGTTCAATATGCTAAGGGTCATAGTACTAAATTGTGTGTTTATAATAGTTCGGTCTATCAAAAGATTTTGGGAACAGAAAAGATATATCAAAATTGTCAGGAATCCGGTAATTTCAACGAACAATTATTGGGATATGATAAAATTATTGGTCAACTTGGTTTGAAATTAGTGACCACTTGTCCGTTTCTAGTATGTGAAGGTTCACCTAATGGTATTATGTCATCATTACAAAGTATTCAAAAAATAGTTGATTTTGTAAGGGGGACACAGCCTGTCCCCCTAAACCCCCTCGACAAGTCATCTTAATATTATACATTTGGTCTATATATCATGATTAAAGCTTATTGAAATGTCAATGATTATTATCCAATCTAGGATAAAGCTTAGTTGGCATCTCAATAAACTTTAATTTCTTAATCCTTACTCATTAAACTTTAAGAGGCCTTGCCGAGGGGGTTTAGGGGGACAGGCTGTGTCCCCCTTTTAGAAAATTCAACAATACTATACTCGACATTTGGAAAACTTGAGCGTAATCTACCCTCCTTTGAGCAATATCACTAAAATCCGGTAATTGTGCTGTAAAATATGGAAAATGAGTGACCATCTTGAAACCTTGCATATTCATCATATGATCACTAGCAATTTGATGATATGGAAAGTTATTCGTATCTCTAGCCTTTTGATAAAGTGGTTCTAGAGCAATCATTTTATCATATGTAGTACGATTATAAATAATAAAATTACCAGTTTTACCATAACCATATTCAATTAAAAGTGGGTTAGTAGAGATCACTTGCTTGGGCTTTTGTAAGAAAGTTGGATTAAAGTTGATCAGATCCCAATTTTCCAAATTTTTATTCATCCACTCATAAATTTTCGGCCACTCATCATAAAATCTCTTGTTAGTTACGTAATTATCATCCTCCATCATAATCATATATGGCAAGTCTAACTCTTTAGCTTTTTTAATTAAAGCAATCTTACTTAAAGCACAAAAAAGACCACCAGGACGACCCTCTATTGCACTAAATCTTTCTAGTTCAAATGTTTCACCAAAATATTTATTAATACTTTCCCAACGATCAGTTCTATGTTCTAAATTAATAACATAGGCTTTAGGTTTCGCAGTTTCCTTTACTTTTTGTTCTAGTTGTTGAGCCATTACTATTTATATTATAGACTATATAAGTTTTTAATATAAAGTAATTTAGAACTTTCCGTCTAGATAAACTTTATAGAATATGACCCAAAATAATAATAGTAATTCGTCCAAATATTGGAAGGAGTTAGAACCCACTGACGTCAAATTTAGTAAGAATTTTGGCAAAATGAAATCCAAGGGCGGTAACAATCTTAACAATACCCCAGTCATCATCAACAATTTTAACCGATTAGAAACACTTCATAAACTAATTGAATGGTTAAAGCGATTTGGTCTTCATAATTACTATGTCATTGATAATAATAGTACTAATCCAGCTTTACTTAAATATTATCAATCATCGGGAGTTAGAGTCTTTACACTTGAAGAAAATTGTGGCCCATTTGCACTCTGGAAAACCAAAATCCGTGATCTTTTTTGCGAGGATTATTATATTTATACCGATAGTGACATTGTTCCAGTTGATGATTGTCCTAAGGATTTTCTTAAACAGTTTTACCAAATCCTAAAAAGTCGCATAGATATAGCTAAAGTTGGTTTCTCTCTAAAAACTGACGATCTCCCTGACCATTGTCCTTTCAAAAAACAGATCACCGAATTCGAAGGACAATTTACACAATCTGACCGCAAATCACCAGACGGAAATTATTATTTCGCACAAGTTTATACTACGTTTGCTCTTTATAAACCACATATGGGAGGTGGAATCAATTTACCTGCTGTTAGAACTTTGGCTCCAATGGAAGCCAGACATCTCCCATGGTATAGTGATCCAAAGAAATTCAGTGCTGAAGAAAGATTTTATTACTCACAAATCAAATATCTAACCCAATGGAATAATCTTTACCGTAAATTATTAACAGATCCAAATATTAATCCCCAATTACGTTTTAATGATGTCTTTGGACATCTCTATCAACTTAATGTTAATACTAACGATGAAAATAATGAGTGGCCACATGCCGAAAAAGGCTTAACTGGAACAGTTTTTAAAGGTAAATTTAAAGAATTATTACAAGATGCCAAAAAGAAAAGTTATCGTTCGATAGTGATTTTTAATGAAAAGACTGAATGTTTAGAAGGTATTCATGGGAAATTTGGGGAAGTCTATTCGGAAATACCAAAAGATTGGGAATTATTATATCTAGGAGTTGAAGTCGAAAGAGGGGACAACTTTAAATTAAAGAATAAGGCCGTTCCAACCAGTTGGAATTGTGTTGCTATTAAATACACCCAATATAACAAATTAATCTCAATTTGTGAGGAGAATCCTGGTTATTCGACCTTGCAATGTCTTGTTTCATTACAAGATACCGGTTCAGTTTATGTGTTACCATCTAATCTGGTTGAACATAGAGCCGAATTAGAACTAGAACTGGGAATTACTAAGATGATTAATAACAATAATGGTGCCAAAGAAATACTTTTTATGGGGGTCACTTTACCTGGGCAATTTAGACATTTTGTCAACCATTTGGCCAAACAAAAAGAAAATGGAGAGCTCAAATATCATCTGACCTTTTTGGGTCTGAATCTTGACGATGCTTTCTTGAAAGAACACCCAGAAATTACCCATTATCGTTTGGATCATGGTAAGGAAATCAATGGTAATGCTATGGAGCGCCTGTTTGAACCTGGAACCGATAAAACGGTCAGTTTCCATTTCATTGATAATTATCGCTATGCTATTGAGTATTATCACCATCTTTCAAGATTGCGTGACAAGGAAAAACTGTCACCAGATCTAATTATCTGTCACGAATTAAGTGGATTTAGTTATTTCTCCCGTTCTGTTTTCCCTCAAAGTCAATTACTCTTGCGTCGCGATATTTACCATTTACCAAGTTTAGGAACTAGTCAGTTACCCGAACAGGATTTGGCATTGAGTGGCGTTTCCCATAGACAACGAGAATTGCATTCCAAAATCCTCAATATCTTTGCTCTAGCCACCTCTTATCATAGCGATAAAAGTCTATGTGCCACTGAATTTGAACGCGACAGTTATCCAGAACCTTATCGAAGTCAGACTGAAGTGATTTTTGATGGAATTGATACCGATTTCTATACACCAGAATTTAGAGTAACACGTAACCCTTTTAAAAACTTGGAAGAAAGCAAATATATAGTATTTGCGACTAGATCATTGGAGCCTCTACGTGGTCTGGGTCAATTTTTGAGAGCAATTCCTTTTGTTTTAGATCGTTATCCTGATTTAAAAATAGTAATTGTTGGTAATCAAACTAAATGTCTATACGGAAGTGCTCCTAAGAGTGGTAAAACTTGGTTACAGACTTATTTAGATGAAGTTGAAATACCAAGAGAAAATATGGTCTGTTTGGAAATGTTACCTATTAACTATTTGACAGATCTCCGAAATAGAGCCTCTGTTAACGTTTATTTGACTTATGACTGGGTCCTCAGTTGGAGTCTTTTTGAAATGATGAGCCAAGGCTGTAAAATTGTCGCTAGTGCTACTCCACCAGTACAGGAAATTATGGAGGATAGAGTTACAGGACGACTAGTTGATATTAGTGCACCAGTTTTGATTGCTCAGGGTATTATTGAAGCATTAGAAAATCCAGAACAGTTTAGTGAATATGGACGACAGGCTAGAGAAAGGGTCGTTGAGAAATATGGAAAAGTGAAAATGGCTAAAAAGTTTGAAGAATTAGTTGAGACTTTAGGAGATATTTAGTAAATATTCGGGTTATACTCAACCGTTCAGGGATAATTTTTAATAGACCCTAGATGATAGTAGGGCATTAAAATGACTGGTCAAGAATTTTTGACCATTCTCTAAAATGACTAGTTTCTTATTCTCGTCAAAAATGACGAGAGCCTGACATATTTTTTCTGGTAACTTATCGGTTGAATTATCATAACACCGGTATATACAAATGAACTTAACAAATCCAGGTATATTTTGGAGTTTCATATTATTTACCTATAGTTTTATTATATTTGGCCATTTTGATTATGATTTCATTGTTTGTTTCTGGGTAACTTAGATATTTTTTAATAGTTGCTCTAATAACATGAGTATCATTTTTATATTGAAAAAGAGTATTGAGTTCGAGAGAATCAGGATCATCACAATTCACATAATATTTTCTTGTCTGTTGGATCTTGCATTTAAGTTTGCGAATTAGTTCCGCAGACATGATGTAAGGCGGGTATGACTTTACAATTATTTGTTGAGAAAATATGAGATGATCAGCATAGAAAAACTTATTCAAGTTTTTAATAGATATTATAGTAAATGACAACCCAGACATCACTTCGAAAGAACAGAAAGTATTCTATGGTGGAAAACGATAATGAATTGACACTGTATTCTGACCAATTCATCCGAGTTACTTCCAAGGGCATTTACCTTAAACGTTATTATACACCATTTGGTTGGACCAAATTTATACCGTTTCATAAGATAGAAAATATTAATTTTGAGCCAGTTAGTCTATGGAAATCCAAAATTAATGGAATGGGACTTTCCACTGTTTGGTGGGCAACTGATTGGAAACGGCCGTTTAACAAAGATAAACGCCGTTTTATGTCAATTACAGTTAAAGGTGAGTGTATCCGTAAAGGATTTTCCTGTGTTGATTCAGCTCATGTAATAAGTTTAGTACACAGACAAATCTATCGTGCCTCTCTAAAGATGTGATGTTGATATATATCTATGAATTAGATAGCCAAGCCAGCCAATTTACGATTATTACGTTTTAATCAAGAAGATTGATATAGATATTAATATGGTAAACATAAACGGAAAAATTTTAATTGATTATTTATATGTCTTTCTGAAAAACTATGTCTCAAATTGAACCCACTGCCATTGCCACACATCCCCAGAACACACGAGAATTGTTCGTTCCCGTTGAATATCAATTAACGTTTTTTGGAAAAGTTCCAGACCAATATGGCGATTTTATAAGTTGCTATTATTACAAAATAGCTGATAAAATTGAACCAGTACTATACTTTTGGGGTGTTACACCAAATATGGTAACTATTTTTCGATTCTGTTTGATCCTAATCGCTGTCTTTCTGATAGAAACAGGAAGAAATCAGGTTGCAGCCATATTGATATCTATATCATATTTTCTGGATTGTGTGGATGGTCATTATGCCAGAAAATATCAGATGGTTACGATCATGGGAGATTATTTAGATCATTTGGCTGATATTATTGGGTACACAATATTAACTTACATATTGATTAACAGACTATGGACTTACCCGATAATATTATTGGTCCAATTTTTCTTGACTATAACGACTACTTTACAAACCGCATGTGAAGAAAAATATGTTCATAGTTGGAGCAAGCAGCAATCAAGTCACAGTTTAAATCTGATTCAAAATTTTTGCAACCCAAAATACAATTTCTTGCTAAGTGAAAACCTAGAAACAAATTTGTTATTTTTAAAATATTTTGGGCCTGGTACTCTATTTTTATTCATTTCAATGATTGTTTTCTTTTATGCGTAATTGTGATATAGTTTGCTTTGTTTTCTCCCAAAAAATAATTTTTATTTTTGAAAGTATAAGTAAAATGCATCATCTAATAACAGTTGAATTTTGGAAACAACTGTTTGACTATTTACAAAAAAATGTTACCGAATCAACCGATCAACAAATTTACCCTTTAACTTTCGAACTAAAGAAATATCTTTATTATTTAGAGTCTTTCAATGTATTATCACATAAGAAAAAAACAGAATCTCCGCTTACCATCAATGGTTCCATGATTCTAGTGGATAAAAATAAATTGGGATACGGAACGGCTAATCATAATATTGACGGGATTATTTATTTTTATAAGAAACTTGGTGGGGAATCGAAAGAAGGAGATTTATTATTGGCGGTGTCCCCTGAATGGAAACATTTCCAGGTTTCTTATCAACTATTCCAGTTCAAAAATTGTACACCCATCGCTTTAACAAATATTAAAGTAATCAACATTCGTGAATGTATAGGCGAAACAGCTATTTTAGAAGGAGCTGGCAAGAACAATCTAGAGTTAATGAAAATACGTTTAGCACCGGAAATCAATTTCGAAAAAATATATTCACTTAAAGTGCTTATTATAGGATCGGGTACATTGGGATGCAATGTCGCAAGGGGTCTATTGTCATGGGGAGTTGAATATATAACTTTTATCGACAATGCCAAAGTTGGAGCCAGTAATTTACTAAGACAATCACTTTTCGAAAGCAGTGATTTAGGTAAGAATAAAGCACTTGCTGCTGCCGAAAGAATTGCTAATATTTTTCCACCGGCCAAATCAAAAGTAGTTGGACTAGAAATGACCATACCCATGCCAGATCATCCTGATACTTCTAATAATATTTGTGATGAAAGTGATAAGGTTTTGGATGATCTAATCAAGAATAGTGACATCATTTTTTTATGTACCGATAATAGGGAATCTCGATGGTTACCTAGTTTAATAGCCAACATTCATAATCGACCATTAATAAATTTGGCACTTGGTTTTGATAGTTATGTTGTGATGCGACATCCTCTCTCAGTTTTACATTATGAAGTAACCTTCCCAAAATTAGAACGTAAATTGGTCGAAGACGAAACAGGCCTCACTCATGGTAAATTTACTCACCAGGATCCAGATCAAACAACACTTGATTCTTGTTCCAAAAGAAACTTGGTTGTGCCTTCTGTTATGCCACCTCTTTTCCACTCCAGTTCCGCCTCAGTATTTACCAGTAGTAATGCTGAACCGACGAGTTTAGGGGGACATGGATTAAGTATTACTAGTATCGGAAAAATTGCGGTTGGTTCACATGAGATTGGTTCAAGTTACGGGTCAATAAGTTATTCTAGAGATCATTTACCTGATGTAAGCTTAGATGTCGAACAATTTGGATGTTATTTCTGTCCATCAGTTGAAGGTGTCAAAAATTCAGTTAAAGACCAAGCTCTCGATGAACGTTGCACAGTCACTAGAGGTGGTGCTAGTATGATAGCCAGTGCATTGGCAGTAGAATTAGCTATTGGATTAGTAACACACAAAAAAGGATTTTACGCATCTGGTGGTAAAAATTGCGAATTTGGTGCGGATGAATCACTTTTAAAGCTTAATCCACCACAACAA
>Ga0180438_10007194_pt1 | contig 14637 bp, 14 predicted proteins | sample SS_ome_12_FD_132455 | JGI IMG/M metagenome (GOLD analysis project Ga0180438, IMG submission 132455) | Hypersaline lake sediment archaeal communities from the Salton Sea, California, USA - SS_3_D_2 metaG | ecosystem: Environmental > Aquatic > Non-marine Saline and Alkaline > Hypersaline >...
AAGCTGGCGTAAGGCCGGAAGATATCATGTCCGTTCCCGATATAAAGAAACTGCCCGTGGTCACCAAACAGGAGCTCAGAGAGGAACAGGAAAAATATCCTCCTTACGGCCGGTACACCGTTTCCCCGCCCGAAGACTGGAGAGAAATACACCCCACCACCGGTACGACGGGGGCCCAGGTCTACAACAGATGGTCAGAAAAGGACGTTGCCAGCATAACGCACTGGACAGCCAGGACCCTCTGGAACTTTGGAGTAAGACCCGGCGATATCATACAGAACGCCTTCAGCTACGGGCTGTGGGTGGCCGGCATGTCCAGCCACTACGCTGCTCGTGAACTCAGCTGCCTGGTCATCCCCATCGGTGCCACCCCGGCAGACAGGCAAATAGACTATCTTATCAACACTTGGCCCACCGTTCTTCTGGCCACGCCTTCTTTCGCGCTTTACATGGGGGAAAGGCTGGCGGAAAGGCAGGTTTCGCCGGAGAGACTCGCTTTGCGCATAGGCTGTTTTGGCGGCGAGCCCGGCGCCGCGGTAGCTTCCACCAGGGCTAAGATTGAGCGCAGCCTGGGCATCGAAGCCTTTGACTATTACGGCCTGGCTGAAATTGGCCCGACCTGTGCCTCCGAATGCCCGGAAAAGGCCGGCATCCACTGGGTTGAGGACCATATCCTGGTTGAGCTGGTCAATCCGCAGACGCTCGAATGGTGCGGGCTGGATGAAGCGGGCGTCCTAGTGCTGACCCACCTGACCAAAGAGGCCACGCCGATGATAAGGTACTGGACCAATGACGTGGCCAGACTCGATGTGGCGAAGTGCGCCTGCGGTCGAACCCATGCCAGGTCACCGGGCGGCATTCTGGGGAGAGCCGATGACATGATTGTCTACCGGGGTGCCAAATTCTATCCCACGCAGGTAGAAAAAGTACTGCGGGGTTTCAAAGAACTCGCTGACGAATATCGCATAGAACTCACCGCTGATGAGAAAAGGGGCACCAGTATCTGCACCGTAGTTGTGGAATGCCTGGGTGAAGAGGTAGACAGGGAGCAGCTCAACGAAAGGCTAAGGATGGCTTTGCGCGAAGCGCTTCAAGTTGCCCCCGCGGTCAGGTTTCTCGAATTTGGTACCCTGGAAAGAACGACCTTCAAGGCGAAGAGGATAGAGGACAAAAGAAAGCCTAGGTAAGATAAACCCGATAATCGCCATCAGTGCTTAATTATGCCGAACCGAAGCCAGGTCCGAGAAAATCCTCAGATAATCACGCAGGTACCTGGTGATGAGGAACTTCTTTTGCACCAGGCGCCTGCCGGCACTGCCAAAGCTTTCCGCAGTGTCGTTGTTCCGCAGCAGCTGGGTGATTGCTTCCACCCAATCGCCATTCGTTCGCGCCAGGTAACCGCTTTCACCGTGGGTTATCTGCAGGGAAATCCCTCCCACATCACTGGCAACCACCGGGCGCCCTTTCCATGAGGCCTCGGAAACAACCAGTCCAAAACCCTCACGAATCGACCTTTGCACGATTACGCTAGCCCTCTGCTGAAAGGCGTTCAGTTCCGGACTGCCCACCCCATTTTTGCCCCAGAGTATATGAATATCGCGCTTGCCCTTTGCATAGGCGAAGGTACGCCGGTAACATGACAGGGCTTCAGGGTCGTCACCAGCACCGCCGCCGACGAGCACCAGCTGCAGCTGCGGAAATTCTTTCTTCAGCAGGTCATATATATCGATAATCCCCCGGAAATCTTTCCAGGGGTCGAAGCGGGACACCTTGAGGATAAAGGGCCGCTCCGGGTCAACGCCGTAACGGCGCAGAATGTCCAGAGCTTCTCCATTATCAAGGAGCTGGTTTTTGGCGCTTAGTGGGTCTATGCCCGGCGGTACTTCGAAACACCTGGGACCTTGCAGGCCTTTCGGAAAATAATCAGCCCTGGTAAATATGGCGGCATCATACACATCCACATACGGCTTCAAAAATTTCCAGATACCGGGGCGCGGGCTGCTAAAGTCCAGATGACAGCGCCATATCCAGATACCCAGATTGCGATGACCGTTTCTTTCATGCAGCAGCTGTAAAACGCCCGCCGGTTGCGGGTCATGCACCACCACGAAATCATAAGTCCCGTTGGAGTTCAGGATATCGGCATTCAAAGCGTTATACTTTAACCACGTGTCTTTCATATCAGGTCTGAGCCGGATAGGCATCCCCTGGAGGCCATTATGCATCGCCTTGGTGACCTTATAGAATTCATGAGCGCCCTGCATGACACGCCACTCGGTACTCAGCCCCAGGTCGCACATAAGAGGGACCAGGGTCTTCAGAATCTCGGCCACCCCACCGCCGGAGGCCGTAGCATTGAGATGAAGCACTTTACAGCCATATAACGGCGCCGCTAATTCTCTTAATTCCTGAATACATTCCTCTCCCAGCAAAGCAGTATATTCACTTAACGAACGCCTGGATGTAGAAACGCATTCAGCCATTTATTCCTCTCCTCCAATAGAAATTGATTGCTGCCAGGCTTCCAATCTAATTAATTCCGCGCCTCCACGTTGATTTCCCGGCTCTTGACAAATTGTCCGGACTGTAATATATTGCATTCATATTCTAGATATTATTAACATTATTAATGGTACAAGAACAACATTACTTTATTGCTATTACTTTATTACTAAAACTATATTAACAATGCTTGAATTATAATTCCTGATATTTTAAAGGAATATCAATGCAGTGTCAAGCCTTTTTTAGGAAAATTTTTATACGGATTTACTAAAATGCCCGAGTGGTCATTCATAACCAATCATGCCTTGGTACTTACCGTCATCGCTAGGCACCCGAGCCGGACGTTAAGGGAGATAGGCGACACGGTAGGCATCACGGAGAGGGCAGCGCATAAGATAATCAACGACCTGGAAGAAGCCGGCTATGTAAGCAAAGCGAAGGTTGGCCGGCGCAATGTGTATCGAATACATCCTGAGGTGCCTCTCAAAGAGCGGGTGAAAAGCGATGCTGCCGCACGTGAGCTGCTGGCAATGCTGGGTTGGAAGCCAAAAAAGAACCGGAGCCAGCCTGCTCCCGCCGAAGAAGATAAGGGATAAGGCCTCCGGTATTTCCTGGAACGACTTTCAGACGTATTGCTGATAGGCCACGCCTGCTGAACCGCAATCACCTCCTTTAAGATTTCTTGTTCCATATCTAAAGCTATTGTCTCGTTAAATATCAGCTTATATCTACAGCGTTCCTTATTATGTGATAAAAGTCGCTGCTGTTTATCTCCAAAAGCCAGATTATTAAGGTGGAGGTTTATTACCTGATTGAAGATGAGGAGATTAAATTATGAAGCTCAAACTGTACATAGGGATACCTTTCACAGTGTTACTTCTTTTGGCCGTTATCGCCGGAGTGGTCTTTGCCATTGACAGGGCGGGATTTATCAATGACGTCAAACCTGAGGAACTGCCGACCGTAGAGGTCAGGGAATATGAAGGCAAAAACCTGTCCTCGGTCAATGACTTCCGCGAAAACTCCATCAAGGGACCACAATATATTGATATCGCCGCATATGAACTTGAAGTCACCGGACTCGTGGAAAAGCCGCTGAGCTTCGCCTATGAGGAGGTGCTGGAGAATTACAAGCATTACCAGAAAGTGGTGAGGCTGGACTGTGTGGAAGGCTGGAGCGCCAACATCCTGTGGGAAGGCATGCTGGTAAGGGATATACTCAATGATGCCGGGGTATTGCCGGAGGCCAGGACAGTCATTTTCCATGCCTATGACGGGTACACGACCTCCTTCCCGGTTGAATATATTATGGACAACGATATCATCATGGCCTACAAGATGAACGAGATTATCATGCCACCGGAACGGGGCTATCCTTTCCAGCTTGTCGCTGAGAGCAAGTGGGGCTATAAGTGGATAAAATGGATAACCAAGATTGAGCTCTCCGATAACGAATACTACCGCGGCTACTGGGAAAGCCGTGGCTACTCCAACGAGGGGGATCTGGATAAGAGCTTCTTCGATTTCATGCCTTAATATAAAACCGCTGATAGGTCACAAAGAGGGAAGCGTAATTGCTTCCCTCTTTGTATTTACGCTGGTATAGCGCACCTGCCACCGCTGACTATTTCAAGTGCTGGCCGGATATGCTATGATGATTAATCAAATAAGGAAAGACATAGTCTAAAATAACCGGAGAAATAAAGCATAAAAGTAGAAAAACCCAGGAAAGGAGCGCAGCGATGGTTAGCAAACGGACACAGGAACTCCTCCAGACCGATGCGGAAAAAGTGGTGCATGGTATGCATGTGGTCGGTCGGAACATGGGTATAGTCATGGAAAAGGCCAATGGCATATACCTATATGACACCGAGGGCAAGGAGTATATTGACCTCTCCTCGCAGCTGATATGCGTCAATCTGGGACACCGGCGAAAGGAAATCATTGACGCCATAACCAAAGCCCTGAACGAGATAGACTTCGTCACCACTTTCTTCGGCATTACCAATCCATACATCATTGAAGTAAGCGAGAAACTGGCCAGACTAACGCCTGGAGACCTGAACCACTTCCACTTTACCTCGGGCGGTGCCGAGGCGGTGGACTCGGCCGTGAAGATGGCCCGTTTCTACTGGAGCCGCAAAGGCCTCGCTGGCAAATATAAAGTCATCAGCCTTTACGCCTCCTATCACGGCTCGGCCGGCATATCGACGAACGTAACGGGACTGGGCCGCGGCGCCAACCAGAACCCCTACGGGCCGGTAGCCCCGGGATTTGTCCATGTGCCTCCACCGTACAGCTACCGCTGTATGTTCGGTGATGTCCCTGACTGCGGACAGGCGACCATCGATTACCTAGAGACAGTAATCCAGGCGGAAGGCCCGGAGAGCATTGCCGCTTTTATCGCGGAGTCGATCATGGGGGCCGCGGGCATGATTGAGTTCCCGCCCAACTGGTGGCCGCAGGTGGCGGAGCTCTGCAAGAAATACGATATTCTGCTCATCGTCGATGAGATAATGTCCGGTTTTGCCCGGACGGGCAAGATGTTTGCCTGCGAGCACTGGGGAGTCAAAGGCGACATGATGACCATGGCCAAGGGGATTGTCAACTCGGCGCTGCCTTTTGCCGCGGTAGCTCTCAGCGATAAGGTCTATGACGTACTGAAGGATAACATGCTGTCCCACGGCTTCACCTACAGCGGACACCCCATCGCCGCGGCTGCCTCATCCGCCGCTCTGGATATCTACGTCAGAGACAAGGTGGTTGAAAATGCGGCCAGGGTAGGCAAGCATATCAAACAGCGCCTCGAAGCCGAGTTTGTACCCCTGCCCTGCGTCGGATATGCTGACGGCCGCGGTGTTTTTCAGGCGCTGGAGCTGGTCAAGGACAAAAAGACGAAAGAGCCGATTGACCAGCAGACGAAAGAGAAGTTCTGGCAGGACCTGTTTGCTGCCGGCATTTTCACCCGCGTTATCGGTTGGCTGGGGAACAGGATGTTCATCTGTCCGCCCTGCACCATAACCATCGAGGAAGCAGATAAAGCTCTTGATATCATAAAACCGATAGTTGCGGGGCTTAAACCGAAATAGCCTTTTATAACCCGAGCCGGACAGGCCTGATTGGGACAAATACCAGCGATATTTTTGCCGGTTGAGATGAGCCAATGAAAATCGTATGTCCCGATGGGACAGTTGAAATACGGGAGCTGCTGACACCTGAGTCGGAAATCAAACTCAGGGAGCTGGGGTCGTTTGTCTGGTTCAACGACCGTGCCGGGACATCAGAAGAATATTCACAGCGGGTGAAAGACGCAGACGGAGTCATCTTGAACTGGGATATGCCGGTCGAGGTGCTCAAATCCTGTCAGAAGCTGCAGATTATTTCCTTCCTGGGCGCCGACCCACGCAAATTCGTGGATTTAGCCATCGCCAGCCGGATGGGCATCGCCGTTACCAATACTCCTCACTACGCGGACCAGGAGGTCGCCGCCCACGCCATAGCCCTTATGCTCTGCTGCGCCAAGCGCATTACCGCTTTCAATAGCCAGATGCACCAGGGAGTATACGATAAAGGGGACTTCACTGTCGGGCTCTGGGGCAGGACTCTGGGCGTCGTCGGCCTGGGGGGTATCGGTGCCGAAGTTGCCCGTCTGGCGCAGGCATTTGGCATGCGTGTCCTGTCCTGGACAAAGCGCGCCACCCCTGAACGGGCGCGCCAGCATGGCGTGGCGTTCGTTACGCTGGAGGAGCTTTTCCGGCAATCGGACATAGTCACCTTGCACGTGACGCATACGCCGGAAACGGAAAAGATGATTACCCGAGACCTGCTGCAATCCATGAAACGTGGTGCTATCCTGGTGAATACGGCCCGTGCCGAACTGGTCGATAACCGGGCTCTGGCAGAGCTGCTGCGGGATGGGAGACTGGCCGCCGCCGGCCTGGATGTTTTTGAAAAAGAGCCAATTAGTCCTGACGACCCCCTTCTGAGCATAGAAAACGCCGTACTGACCCCTCATGTCGGGGCAAACACGGCCATAGCCCAGGGCAATATCCTGAAAATTGCGGTGGACAATTTAGCGGCTTTCTTTTCCGGCCACCCACAGAATATCGTAAATAAGGTATAACCAGAAGCAGGCTATTGCCTCGTGCTGAAGACCGAAAACTCTTCATTATTGAAGCCACGCTGTTCGCCCCGTATGCATCCCCGGTTTAGGTGCGGCTGATGGAACATTTAGCGAAAAGTTTACATTTTCCCCCGCAAAAGTATTGACAAATATGCTTTTTGGTATTAATATTCGCCAGTGTCTTTAAAATGAGCAGTAAAGTGAACCCTCGATACCAAGTAAGGCAAAAGGTAGTGATAAAACCGCCGGTTGCCCAGTCTGCAGACTTGCGGAATTCAACTCTGGATAAATATGCCGGACAGGTGGGTACGATTGTCGATTGCTACTGGATAAGCACACACCTCAGCGGTGTCTTCTATATTTACAGAGTGAAAGTTGGCCCGGACGATAACGAAATCGTGGTACACGAAGATGAGATAGAAGGGCTCACCAGCGTGTCCTCAAAAGGTGAAAAGTAGCCCCTCACCACATGCTGTCACTCTTCAGCCATACGACAAGACGTCTTCTGGAGAATGCCCATCTCAAGCGCAGATAGTGGAGCAAGAGTTATGAATCGACTGCCGCTATGTTATCTACGGTGTGCGCTTACAAATTAATGCCATACAAAGGGAAAGTTGAAATGGAATCGGAAGCTCCTGATAGCGGGTTGGAAGAGCTGTTGCGGCTGTCAAAAGAGATAGCCAAGGTCGACCAGGAGCGGACGAAAGCGGAACAAGTACGCACGGAGCAAAGACAAAAAGCAAGTGAGCTGCAGCAAAAATTAATCGAGCTCAAGGCTTCGGTCGCTTTAGAACAACTGAAGCTGGTAGCTACCCCGAAAATAATTCGGGAAGTAAGTTCACTCAAGGATAAGCCGAACAGCCGAGGCCTGCGGAAGTTGATACTTGACCTGACGGCTGAGCTGGAAAAATGGGTGGATAAAAAACATGATCCCAATCCGGATATGGAGGCAATCAAAAGCTCCGTCAAGACCCTGGCCATACTCGTTGAGCTTTTGTTCTCCATCGAATGAAGGAATGAGGCACAAATACGAGCCTCGCCGTTATATAACGCGTAAGAAATAAAGGGTGACCGGCAATCTACCTGACCGCTTTACAATCCCGACCATTATGCTATAATAAGGCCGCTCCACCAGAGAAATAGAACCGGGGGACCATCGATGGCAAATCATCCATATGAGTACAAGGTCCTGGTTGAGTATATTAGCCCTGAAGACAGGGGCCGACATCTCCATTTTACCCACAAGGAAGACCAGGAAGCTTTTAACGGAATATTAAATGACGTTTTTACCAACCTGCCGAAATCAATTCCAGAAGGCTGGGAGGTAAATTCACAAAGTATTTCTGTCTCCGGGGAATCGATTATCGTCACTATTCTGCTGCGGCGATCCAGGACTCAATAGCCTCCTGATAAGCGCATATTAGTCCTCAGATTACAGCGACTGGATTTGAACCAAGTTCTGTCTATTTATTCCGCAGGACTATATAATCAGCATCAGAGGTACGACAAGCGCTATCAGCCCGGTGAATACGACGACGAAAAGGAAGAGATTGTATCTCAGCGCGTAATTACTTGACATGGACTCGTCATAATATCTGACGACACCCTGGTCCTGGTACATCTTCAGCGGCCCATTTATCAGCTTAATCCTGGTCTGTTTTCCTTTTAACAAGCCTACCTGTATCACAAAATTGACGGCGATTACCAGGCAGAAAAAGCTGAAGAAAACTATCCAGCAAGCGGCATCTTTATCTGAACCCTGGGCCACTGCCGAATTAATACCCAGAGCCATAAGGTATTGACAATAAGTCGGGGCAGGCTATAATGAGGCTGTTTACCAAAATAAAGAGGGAGGTAACTCAGATATGCCCATCGTGACCGTCAGACAACTTGAAGGCAGGACCGTTGAGCAGAAAAGGAAACTGGCCAAGGAAATTACGGACTCTATCGTGAAGATTTACCAGATTGACGCGGACAGGGTTACGGTTAATTTCTTTGACATGCCGAATTACAACATTGCCAAAGCCGGGAAACTATTCCTTGACATGGGGCTCTGATTATCCATAAAACCAGAACATTACACCAGAGAACGATAGAGTCATAAATTAAAGCCGGAATAACCGGGTTTATGGGCCACGGCCCCGTCCGCTGGCTGAATTGGCGCATGTCTGGCCACCGGAATGAAGATAATGCGCGCTTTGTTGTTGCCCATCAATATTTGAATTTTACCTGACAGATATTTAGAATAGGCGCACTAATACCATTCAGTCCTCCGCTATCTTCTGCCAGAAGAAAGGAGACAGCCAGATGAAGCTGAGCCTGATTCAGATGAATTGCGGCGCCGATAGAGATACCAATGTGGCCCGGGCATGCGATTTCATCGAGCAAGCGACGGCAGAAAAACCGGACCTGATAGTGCTGCCCGAGTTCTTCAACAACCTGTATTTTGCTCAATACCGTGATTACAAGTACGTCCAGTGGGCGGAGAAAGATGACGGCTTCTCCATCACCCGTATCAAAGAAAAGGCGAAAAAACACAGCGTCCACATCATCGCCACCATTTATGAACAGGAACAGCCCGGCATATACTTTGATACGGCAATGGTGATTGACCCGCAAGGCCAGATAATCGGCAAATACCGGAAAACACACCCCGCCGGCTACAGAGCTCTGGAATTGATTTATTATCGGTACGGGTCCAGATACCCGGTATTTGAAATCAATGACTGGAAGGTTGGTATTGTCATCTGTTATGACCTTTCCTTCCCGGAGTCAGCTCGCTGCGTTACGCTGAATGGAGCAGAATTGATAATAGTGCCTTTTGCCTCCCCGGCCGGCTATCTCTCGCCGGAATCGAGCAGCCTGCCCGGCAGCACCGGACCAGATTCGATAGACAAAACCGGGTGGTTACGCAAATGGAACGCCCAGACGACCTGTCGCGCCATAGAGAACATCGTTTTTCTGGCACCATGCAATCATGCCGGGCAAGAAGGTAACGCCATCTTCTATGGAGGCAGCAGGATAATCAATCCTAAAGGGGAAATCGTCGTCGATGCTGGAGAAGAAGAAAAGGTAATTACCGCCGAGCTTGACCGACAGCTGTTTATCAGTGCCCGGCAGACAACGCCTTTCTTGAGAGACAGGCGCCCCCATATATATAAGGCCATTACCAGTGAGACCGAGACCTGCCTGCAGCCTGATTCCTGATAACCAGATATGATGTGACCCGATGGCTTAGTTCTGCCTGATTGAATCTACCCTGACAAAAAGTAATTGCCCCTGTAATTTATAGCCAGCTTTAACCCGATTTTTCTAGCGGCGGCGATACCCGGAGATAAGGATAGGATGGGAACCACTTCAGTAGATGTTGTTATCGTTGGGGCTGGTGCTATTGGTTGTGCCACCGCCTATTTCCTCAGTCGGGAAGGGGTCAAAGTGGCCATTGTGGAGAAAGATAGCATCGGGGAACATGCGTCCGGGTCGGCAACGGGGATTCTTAGCCCTATGGTGCTGGACGAGGCAAGGGTAAAGACAACGCTACCCCTGACGCGGCAAAGTCTGCAGATGCATGAAGCGCTGTCCCGGGAGTTAAAAGAGGCAACCGGTATCGATTGTCATTTCCGCAAATCACCTCAGCTGGTACTCGCCTCTTCCGATTATGAAGCCGATGAATTCAGAACTCTGGTCGAATTGAACCGGGAAAAAGGAGTCAAAGCATCCTGGCTGGATAAAAAATCTGTGCTCGATATAGAGAACAGGCTTTCCGACCAGTTAACCGGTGCCATATATTGTGAAGATGGGGCGAATCTGGAAAGCTACCGCTATGTTCTGGCTTTGGCCCAGGCTGCGGAAAAACTGGGTGCTGAGATTTGCTACGGCAACGTGATCGGGCTCAGGCAAAACAAGAGTAAGGTAACCGGCGTCAAGTTGTCATCTCGTGAAATCATCTCCCGGAGCACTGTCCTGGCTATGGGGCCGTGGACGGGCACGGCCTCTTCTTGGCTGGGCTTCCCGATTCCGGTAGGACCGGAGAGAGGACAGATTGTGAAGCTACAAGCATCAAGCCCTCCTCCCGCTTCAACTGTATTCAGCGGCGAGCATTATGTCACCTATAAAGCGCCGGAGGGACTTATTTACGCGGGGACTACACACGAACAGGTGGGATTTGCGGAAAGCACCACCATTGAAGGCCGGGATACCATTATCAGCGGACTCCTGGACATCTTGCCGTCGCTGGCTGACGCTAAGTTAATAATGCAGACCGCCTGTCTCAGACCTCTTTCGGCAGACGGATTGCCCATTATCGGCGAGTTTCCGCCACAAAGCAATGCCTACCTGGCTACTGGCCACTGGTCCAAAGGCATTTTGCTGAGCCCGATAACCGCCCTCATCATAACCGAGCTGATTCTGAAGGGAAATACTTCTCATCCCATTGACATCTTCAGTCCAGGCCGGTTTGTTAAACACGATTAAAAGCTCATCATTACTCGATAGCGAAAATTATTCGCCCGATGGTTTTTTCCTGGATTTCTGCGCTGTCCCGTTTATTACCCACCATGACGCTAACCCTCCGACCCCTTTTTCGTTATATAATAGTGTAGAAAACAGCCGATAAGGAGGTGCGCATGAGTAAAAGGAAATTATACATTGGAATCGTTTTCTTGAGCTTGGTAAGCCTCATCATATCCGGATGTGCCGCACCTCAACCAGCCCCGGCACCGGCGCCGACCCCGGCTCCATCGCCGGCACCAGCACCAGCCCCGGAACCGGTATCTTTCAGTATACTCCAGTCAGAAAAGCCACGGGCAACCTCACCGGAGGTGGATGAAACCGACCTGGCGGCTCTGGTCGATGGCAATGGCGCGTTCGCCTTCGACCTGTACCGCACTCTACAGGAAGCCGATGGCAACCTTTTCTACTCGCCGTACAGCATATCACAGGCCCTGGCGATGACCTATGCCGGTGCCCGCGGCGAGACCGGGCAGCAGATGGCCGACACCCTCCATTTTGCCCTGTCCCAGGACAACCTGCATCCGGCGTTTAACGGCCTCGATATCGAGCTCAGCAAGCGTGGTGAAGGCGCCGAAGGCAAGGACGAAGAAGGTTTCCGCCTGCATATCGTGAACTCCATCTGGGGCCAGCAAGATTTCAGATTTCTCGCTGAATTCCTCGATGTCCTGGCGGAAAACTACGGCGCCGGACTGAGGGTCCTTGATTTCGTCAATGCCCCCGAGGAGTCCCGCATCACCATCAATGACTGGGTGAGCGAACAGACCGAGGGCAGGATTGAAGACCTTATTCCGGAAGGCGTGATAGATGACCTTACGCGCCTGGTCCTGACCAATGCCATTTACTTTAACGCTGCCTGGCAGTTCCCTTTTGAAGAGGACGCCACCGCCGACGGCACCTTTTACCTGCTGGATGGCGGAGAGGTCGTCGTGCCGATGATGTCACAGACGGAATCTTTCGGCTACTACGAGGGAGAAGATTATCAGGCGGTGGAAATGCTCTACGATGGCCAGGAACTATCGATGGTTATAATACTCCCCGCGGATGGCCAGTTTGAGACCTTTGAAAGCGCCATTGACTACCAGGTTATCAAAGGTATCATCTCCAACCTGGAAAATCAGCAGGTCAACCTGACCATGCCCAAATTCGAGTTCGAATCCGAATTCAGCCTGAAGAAAGCCCTGACCGCGATGGGCATGCCGGTCGCTTTCTCCCCGGACGCCGATTTCTCCGGCATGACGGGCAACCGGGACCTGTTCATAGATAACGTCCTGCACAAGGCTTTTGTCTCCGTCGATGAGGCTGGCACCGAGGCGGCTGCCGCTACAGCGGTGGTAATGACGTTAACGGCGTTGCCCCCGCCACCGATCGAAGTAACGGTTGACCGGCCTTTCATCTTCCTGATTAGAGACATTGAGACCGGCGCAATACTCTTTGCCGGACGCGTGATGAACCCGGGCGGCTAATTCACCTAGTCCAAGCCCAGAGCATTTTTCATCGATTCAGTATCTATTGCCCCGGTGGCAAAATCATCAAAAGGCCTTTCCGGGGTCTGTATCAGCATGGATTTTATGAAGTCAGCACCCTCACGAGCACCTTGCTCCGCATCCTTTACCGGGCACTCCCATTCCAGTACCGCCCATGAACGATAACCGACTTCGGTGAGTCCGGTGAAAACTTGCTTGAAATCGATTTGCCCGTCACCGACGCTGCGAAAGCGTCCCGGCCTGTCCTTCCAGCTCTGAAAGCCACCGTATACTCCGCTCCGGGGAGAATATCTAAACTCGGCGTCTTTGACATGAAACGCCTTTATATATTCGCCGTAGTATTTTATGAAACCAAGGTAATCCAGGCATTGCAGAAAAAGGTGCGATGGGTCATAGAGCATCTTCACCCTCGGATGATTAGCTGTCTCAGCCAGGAAACGCTCGAAAGTAACACCATCATGAAGGTCGTCTGCCGGATGAATTTCATAAGCCAGGTCCACGCCGCATTCTTCAGCCTCATCGAGGACTTCTTTCCAGCGTTTGGCCAGCTCTTTAAAGGCAAGGTCTACCACGGCTTCGGGCCGCGGTGGCCAGGGGTATATGTAATGCCACAGCAATGCCCCACTCAAAGTTGGAGCGACGCTCAATCCCAGATTCCGGGAAGCTCTCAGGCTTTTTTTCATCTGGCCAATAGCCCAACTGGTGCGAGCTTCGGGATTTCCCCTGACCTCAGGAACCGCAAAAGCATCAAATAATTTATGATACGCTGGATGAACAGCGATAAGCTGTCCATACAGATGGGTTACCAGCTCCGTTATCTCCAGACCATTGCCCCGTTCCTTAAGCTCATCGCAATAGCTTCTGGATTCAGCCGCTTTATCCAGGTCAATCAGTCGCCTGTCCCAGGCCGGTATCTGTACTCCAAGAAAGCCCAGTGATTTAGCCCAGGCGGTAATACTTTCCAGGGTATCAAAGGGAGGCTTATCACCTACAAACTGGAGCAGACATAGGGCCGGGCCCTTAATCTGATACATCTGTCCTCCTTTTACACGATTCATACTATACCTCTCTACCCGCCATTTCAACCGGCAATTTGTTTCATACGCTTTTATTTTCTCACCGAAATGGCCATATTTTTCACGTTCAATCACGATAACTGTACTTACGCGGGCGTACGCCAGCAGCTTCTGAATTGTTCAACGGCATCTCAATTATAGTATTATATAATTGTTGGACTATAGCCGGCGATGAGCCGTAAAAAATTAACCGAGCGATGATTGAGCCAGTCCTGCCGGACATATATCGTATAGAAATCCCCCTCCCCCGCAGCCCGCTGAAGGCGCTCAACGCCTACCTCGTTAAAGGTGAGGAGCGCTGTCTGCTCATTGATACCGGTCAGAACCGTGAAGAATGCCGGCAGGAAATGCTGGCCGACCTGAAAAAATTGGGAATAGATTTAGCCCGTACCGATTTCTTTATCACCCACCTGCACGTTGACCATGTGGGGCTGGTGGCTGACCTGATGACCGATACATCACGGGTTTACTTCAATCAGAAAGAGGCGCCGCTGGTCAATGCCGATAAAAATAAAAGGGAAAAACGCTGGCAGCATCTTTACGCGTTCTATACATCGAACGGCTTTCCCAGAGCTGAACTTGAGGAAGCGATACAGAAGCATCCATTTCACCTGTACGGTTTGAAGCGGCACGTCGATTTTGTCATCTTGAAAGAAGATGATGTTCTCGAAATCGAGGAGTACTCCTTTCACTGCATTGAGACGCCGGGGCATTCTCCGGGTCACATGTGCCTTTACGAACCTAATCACCGGATGCTATTTTCTGGAGACCATATCCTGTTCGATATCACGCCCAATATAACCTACATGCCTGATGTGGAAAATCCACTTAAGGACTACTTCAGCAGCCTGGACAAAGTGTACAAGTTCGACGTGAATACCGTTTTACCGGGCCACCGAAAGGCAGGAGTCAGCCACCGCAAAAGGATAGAAGAACT
>Ga0180438_10007195_pt1 | contig 14634 bp, 16 predicted proteins | sample SS_ome_12_FD_132455 | JGI IMG/M metagenome (GOLD analysis project Ga0180438, IMG submission 132455) | Hypersaline lake sediment archaeal communities from the Salton Sea, California, USA - SS_3_D_2 metaG | ecosystem: Environmental > Aquatic > Non-marine Saline and Alkaline > Hypersaline >...
AAGGATCATTCCCGTACATCTGTTCAGTTTTTGCAAATTGAATAACTGCGAAACCTCTGTTGACGACGGTAAAACGGATAGAAACAAGTTTTCTTAACTGAGTGTCCATGTCATAAAAAAACGGAATGCATCCTGCAAGAATATTAAAATGATCTCTGTACATGTTAAGCATCTTAACAAAGTCTTTTTGTTCGGTACTCCAAAAATCTCTGTTGTGTGCGGAGTTAATCATTTCATCTGCAAAAATAAATCCAAACCTTTTCTTTTCAAGATCATTTAACACTTCGGTTCTATCAAACAAAATATCTTTTTTAGGATTGAATAATTGTTTGTTTCCATTGAGCAAAGCAATCCGGGTAAACAATTTATAGACGAGAGTTGATTTACCATTTCCCCTCGGGCCGTCAAGTGCAATGACAACATCGTATTTATTATGTTGTCTATCATAAATCCATTCTGCAATTTCTTTTAAACTCCAAGTTACCGGTTGCATTTTTATCCCTGATTAACAATCCTATCTCTTAATTGTGCTTTAATATCGTCGACGCTGTACTCTTCAACACTGTAAAAGATTAAATCACTTTCATTCAAAGGCACAAGCATCTCACGATAAAGTCTTATTAAAATATTATAAATCTTTTTGAAAAGAATCTCATCAATTTTTAACTGTGAAGTTTCACCCCTTATTGTTGTTGTAGTAGTAGTGAAACTAGTTTCACTTAACCAAGGTTCTATTTTTTCTAACATCTCATTTAGATTATCCATGCGTCTTTTATTTTTATCTTTCTTAATTGCAAATCTTGTGTTACTCCAAATAGTGTTAAGACATTCGTGCATTCTTTCCAGTGCTTTTATTCTTGCCATGTCTTTTATTTGTGAATTTGTAATTAATTCATCAACAAGTTCTATTGCCCCGGTTCTGGCTAATCTTGACATCTCATTAAACTCTGCTATCCACTTGTGAATATTTACTCTTGAAAATAAATCGCCCTGCGACCAGTTACCTGATTCAACAAGATCATCCATAAATGCTTCTTTTGATGCTTTAGACATTTATTAATGAATAGAAACTTATTTATATACATTTCCACTCTAATAATTACAAGAAATTTACCGCAATTTGTTGACATGTTGGTTACAGTGTTTACAATGTAAACACTGTAATCACTTTAAAAAAGATGGTTACTCAAGAAGAGATTAATAAGGAATTAAAAGAATTGAAACAGCAAGAACAGAAAGCACAAGGTTTAATACAACAAAAAATTCCTGTTAGAAGATTTGGAGGGAATGTAAGAACAGCAAAGGCAAGACAACAGCAAGTTATTTCTCAAAGAAAAACCGGAAAAGAATTTTTAATACAGGCACAGGAGAGAAGACAGGAATTAAAACAGGCACAGGAAAGACTTGAAGAGATTAAAGCACAAAAGAGAGCATTAGCAGAAAGAAGACAGGCGTTTACTGTTGCCCAGAGATTTGCAGAAAAAGGAGGGAGAGGTGAAGTTTTAGTTCAGGGAGAATCTGCATTGGTAAGAGAATATTTTAAACAGATTAAACAAGGGCAGGAGGCACAAGCATTTAAATTCTTTCAGACAAAAGAACAGCAGATTGAAACTTTAAAAGAAAAAGGCATCCCGGTAACTACAATTTCAATAACTGAATTACCTGCTCAAGAACTAGATCCGGTTAGGAGTATAGATACTTCTAAAGGCCCTATTACTTTAAGGGGAACACAGGCGTTTGAAAGACCGGTACAAGAAGTATTTAAGGAAACATTTTTTCCACCTAACGAATCTAATCTTTTAACAGATATTCAAGAATCAGTAGTGGCTACTACTTTTCAATTTCCTAAAGAACAATTTAGAGAAGGCAAGGAAGAAAAAAGATTAACGAAAAAACAAATAGAAGATGTTGAGATTATAAATAAAATAATTGAAAAAACAAAAACCGGAGAAACCGATGAAGGAATAGCAATAATACCTGAAAAAATATTTGAAAATATACAACCTACTTTAGGAATAATTGAAGCAAGAGGTGGAAGATTAGATGTTCTAAAAGAAAGAAGAGAAACAAGACAACCATCAAGACTAGGTAAAATTTTAACAACGAAGTTTTTACCGGGAGAAGAGGTTAAAGTTGAAGATAAGATAATAAAAGGAGATGCTTTATCTTTTCTTAAAAAAGATGTTACTGTTGTAAAAGAAGTTAAACTTTCACTTGGAGATATTGGTGCAACTCCTGTTGAAGCAATAGAAGATTTAGGAAAACTTGTTGAAGAAAAAACAACAAGAGGAGTTGAAAAAACAAGACAATTTGAAAGTTTTACAAGGGGATCTCCACCCAAAGTTTTCGATGTAAGTTCAAAAGATTTATTTAGACAAACAGAAGCACAGGAAACAAAACCGGAAGAGGTTGGGAAAATAGCAGGAACTCTTACAACTTTTAGTGCATTTGTTGTTTCTCCTAAACTTTTTTTAACATCTTCTTTTGTCAGAGGTACAAGTAAAGCCATTGATCCTAAATTAAGATTTGATGAAAGAATATCTGGTGGTACTGAATCTATAATATCAGGTGCTTTTTTAGGTTTAGCAATTACAAAAGACATAAGAGCATTTAGTAAAAAAGAAGTAAGGATTAAATTAAAATCTCCTGAAATTCAAAGGATAACAGATAGTCAGCAATTAAGATTAGAAGCTGGAGGTAGAACAATTCCTCTTGGGAAATTTAATATTAAAACAGTAATTCCATCTCAAAGATATTTGATAACTACAAGAGGAGAATTATTAAGGGGTAATTTAGGGAAAGTAACATTTAGAAAGGGCAGGTTTGATTTTATTTCACCTTCAAGAAGGTTATCAAAACTAGCAATTAGAGAAGAGGGATATGAAAACTTTTTAAAAACAATTTTACCAAAAGCAGTAGAAACAAGAACATCAACAAGATTTATTTTAACGCAAAGTGCGATATTTCCTGTAAGTAAAAATCAAATAATAAATTTAGTTGAGAAAAGAATGAGTTTTAAAAGACAAGAACCATTAACATTTAAAATTCTGGGAGGGAAAACCGGGGAACAAAAAAGACTTATTGATCTTTTACCAAAAGGAAAATTACAAAAACTTACTCCTGATATTAAAGATTTTGCTAAAAAAATAAGATTAGGTGAAGGTGAAACCAGATTATTTAATATACTTAAAGTTACTAAGGGCGGAGAAATTGTAATAAAACCAGTAGGAAGAAGAATAACAAGAGGGCAATTAACATTTATTCAAAAAGACTTTTTGAAAGTAACCGGAAAATCAACTGTACTTGGAAGACCTGCGGATGTTGGTGTTAAGAAATTTCAGGAGGTAATTATAGGAAGAGATATTACTTTTCCAAGGTTTAAAGGCAAACCAAATATTATTATTTTGAAGGGTGAAGGAACAATAAGAACAGTAAGATTTAATACAGATTTTACTAAAATATTTAAGGGCATAAAACCTAAAAGAGTTTTTAGTGAAACAGGTTTGACATCATCACAATTACAAAGTTTGGCAGTTAAAACTAAATCAATTACTCCTGAACAACAGAGAAATTTATTTAATAAAGCGATTGAAAAAATAATTCAAAGCCAAGATTTAAAAGTACAACCAGCAGTAACTTCTGTTAAATCTGCTTCGTTATCTGCAACCCAAGAGAAAACTCTTATTTCATCTGCTTCATTAATAAAATCAAATGTAAAAGAACAACAAAAATCTCAGTTAAGAAGTTTTACAAGAGAACAAACCAAGGCATTAACGAAGACATCAACTAGAGAATTAACAAAAACATTAACAAAACAATCTGCAAGAGAAATAACAAGACAAGCAACAAGACAAGCAACAAGACAAGCAACAAGGCAATTAACTAGATTTGATACAAAAACATTAACAAAACAATCTGCAAGAGAAATAACAAGACAATCCACAAGACCAACTAAGCCAACTAAATCAGAACTATTATTTGCATTTAAATTGAAAAAGAAAGGAAAAAAGAAAGGTAAGAGAACACCACGATTCACAGATGACATTGCATTGGTTGAAGGATTTACTTCAAAGATACTTAAATTGGCACCTGTTAAAATACCTAAATCACAACTAGGAAAATTCACTAAAAGATTTCAAACAGTGGGTTTAAGGAGGAAACCAATAATCATATAAATGACAGAACAATTACCAAGTTATGCACAACTTGTTGATCACATCAACAAATTAGAGAATGAATTAAAAAAAAGTGATGTTCAAAATTCAGAATTACACGATTCCCAAACAGCTAGTTCTATTATTTCACAACAACAGCAGAATCTTGTAGAGTGGCAGTTGGATATTCAGCAGGAATTAGAAATAATTGCACATCAATTAAGAGGGCATGTTATTAAAAGAGATAAAAAAGGAAATAGTTTTTGGACAGAACCAGATGATCCTGAACAAAAAATATTTAATGAAAGGGGCGCACAGGAAATAGAAAAAGTTATAAGAAATTATCTTATTAAAAATGTTTTACTTTCAAATTATGGTATAAATGAAATTAATGAAAGAATAAAACAATTCGCACATAGACTTAGAAGGTTTATTTATATGAATTTTGAAGATTTTGGAATGGATACAGAATATAAACAGAAACATTTTGAAATGATTGTTATGAATATAACAGATCAAATTGAAAGTGCATATTTAAGAGCATTGGGAGGAGAAGAAAGGAGAAGTTTAAGAGAACATATACAGGTTCATCAATCTGGTACATTCGGAAACCAACCTTATATTCCTAACATTCCCCAAACAGATAGTCATAAAGGGGGGAGTAAATTAAATCCAATAAATTGGTTCAAATGAAAACAAAACTAATCATATTTGTATTAGTTTTAATCATATTCGTAAATGTAGCTAGTGCTGTTGAACCAACAGATATCTTTAGACAGGATGCAACCGCAGACATTAAATTCTCATGTTTAGATGAAACCACAGGAAATCCTTGTGATTCAAGTTACGCCTGTAACATTACTGTTTTTTATCCTGATGGGAGGTTATTAGTCGATAATTTACAATCACAAAGGAGAACAAGTTATTATAATTATACTGTTTCTGATTCATCAACCCTCGGATTCTATAAATACCAAACTTACTGCTACAATGGAAGCGAGGGCGGTTATTCCCCGGAGTTGTATTACTTAATAAACACAACCGGAGAAAATGTAAACTTAACAAAGGCATTACTCTATTTGTTTGCATTAATATTAAGTTGCGGGGTATTTGCTTTTTGTCTTTACTTCGCATTAAAGATTCCTTGGGATAATAAAAGAAATGAAAGGGGTTACATTATGGGAATGAACGATCTAAAATATGTTAAATTATTTCTCTGGTTTGCTATTTATTTAATAGCAATCTTTATATTTTATATGGCTAAAACAGTAACCGGGCTTTTAGAGGTGGGAATTGCTACTGCTTTATTCAATGTTGTGTTTTGGTTTTTAATTGGCTTTTTGTTTCCCGTATTTGTTGTTACTGTTGTGGTAGCTTTTATGAAATTATTTGAAGATAAAAAGATTAAACAATTAGTGGAAAGGAGGATAAGTATAAGATGAAAAGAACAAGAAGAGCAACATGGGTTGATGACATAACAAAAACCAAACTGAAAAAAACAGCTTTAGAACTTTCAATTTTAGAAGGTTCAAGAATAAGCGAGAGAGAAGTATTAAGGAGGGCATTTAATATTCCTAATCTTTCAGGAGTGTTAAGGGAAGATGCAATAATTAAAAGAAAATTGAAAAAAACAACAAAATGAAACAAAAAATAAAGAAAAAAGGAAGTATTTTTACTAATCTCTTTATACTTATAGCTGTTCTTGTTGTTTCGATTTTATTTTTTGCCGGTTTTCAGTATGGTTTTGGATTGTTTACAAACCAATTAGAGAATAGTGATATTCAAATTTTTAGTACCAATGTAACAACAGTAACAAAAAACACTTTTTCACAGGTGAATAATGCCTTGGGCGGATTGAAGTGGGTGGCCTTAGCAATTTTTGTAGCGATGGCAATAACGATATTTGTTAGTAACTTCTTAGTGAAAGCACATCCGGTATTTTTAATACTCTATATTCTAATTGCGGTTGTAGGAGTTGTATTTTCTGTTTATGTTTCCAATGCTTATGAAACAATATTACTCGGAAACTCCGGGATAGTGCCAACCCTACAAACTTATGGATTTATGAATTACATAATGCTTAACTTACCAATTTTTATAACAATCATTGCTTTTGCAGGGGCGGTATTTCTATTTATTGGAATGTCAGTTGATAGAGAAGCAGGGGGATCTATAATATGAAATCTATAAATTTAATTGTGTGTTCTCTGTTTGCAGTGTTATTGAGTAGCCCCTTGGTTTTAGGAGCATTAACAGATAATTTGGTTGCTTATTATTCAATGGACGAAACAACGGGTAAAGCAATAGACTTAGCAAATTACACAAATAATGGTAGTATTGAAGGTACACCTGTAAGAGGAGAAGCAGGGGTGATAGATGCTAAGTATAGATTTAAAGGAGGATCTGATGCGGTTATGATAAACGATTCAGTTGATTTAAGGTTTGTAGATGAGTTTTCGTTTTCATTATGGAGTAATACCACAAGTCTAACAGCAGGAGGCCATTGGTTAAGCAAGTGGGGAGCAGGTGCAAGACAGGGTTATTATTTGGGGCAGGGCGGAAGTAATGAGTATTTAATTCAGGTAACTGAAAGCGATGGTTCAGGTGTTTCAATCACTACAACCGAAACGATTAATTTTAGCTTGTGGGAGCATTTAGTTGTTATTGCTAATGGTAGCGATATTGTATTTTATAAAAATGGCGTGGAAACAGACAAGGTTGTTTATGACGGAACAGTAAGGGGTGGAAATGGTAATTTAACATTAGGAGAACAAACTGGTTCTGTTGCTATTCAAGGATCTATTGATGAGGTTGGTTTATGGAATAGAGGATTAACCCCTGCGGAAATTACAGAACTTTATAATAATGGATATGGTTATTCTCCATTCTCAAGCGGAAGTGTATTAGTCACTTTAGATTCACCTGCAAATGATTCTTTTATAGAAACGGCAGATGTTCAACTCAATGCTACTTTAATTCCAAGTTTAGTTAATTTAACAAATGCCACTTTTCAAGTTTGGAATAACACCGGATCATTGATTAATGAAACTACATTTGAAGTAACAGGAAATACACAAAATTCAACTTCTTTAGATGTAACCCTCGGAATAGGCAGGTATTATTGGAATGTATTAGGATGTGGAATCAATCAATCAAGTACTGTTAAGTGCGGAGTGTTTGAAAGTAATCTTACTTTTGTTAAAGGTTTTATTTTTAATGATGAAACCCATGATGCAAATGCTGTTGAGTTTGGGAACACTCAGTTTATTTTAAATGTTACACTTCAACCATTACTTGTTTCTTTTGATGGGTATTTAGTTTATAACAACACAAGAAATCTTGCATCCATAACAACATCCGGGGATGATACTATTTATACTGCTAATGTTATTGCTCCTAATGTTGGAAGTGCTACGAATGTAACTTGGAGATGGGAGTTAGAATTGGATGATGGCGATGGAATTGAATTATTTAATGTTACTGATGACGCAAATCAAACGATTAATATTTTAGGAATCGATGATTGTACAACTTACACAAATCTTTTAATTAATTTCACATTAAAAGATGAAGGAGATCTTAGTGTTTTAACATCACCAGCACCGAACACTACAATAGAAATTGAAAGTCTTATTCTTACAAATTCACTGGGAACTGCAAGTAATTTCTCTCAAAATTATACAAATATTAATCCTGCTCAAATATGTGTAAATGACGGAGTTAATGCTTCTCAGTTAAGACTAGATGTTTTAGTAAGATATTCTGCTGATGATTATGTTGTGGAGTATTTTAATATTCAAAATGCTACACTAACAGAAACTAATTTTCCCCAGAATATAGACTTGCTATTATTAAAAGCTACGGATAGTCAGGAGTTTTTAATTACATATAAAGACACAAATTTTCTGCCTGTTGAAAATGCTTTAATTACAATAACAAGAAAATATGTAAGTGATGGCCTATTCAGAACAATCGAAGCACCCCTCACAGATGCACAGGGGAGAACCCTTGCACATTTAGTTTTGGGAGATGTTATTTATACGATTCATGTAAGTAAAGACGGAGAGGTTTTAGCTGTTTTTGATAATCAAAGAGCAGTATGCAATGATTTAGTTACAGGGGACTGCCAGATTTCTTTAACAGCTTTTTCTTCTGGTTATGCAGTACAGGATTTAGAAACAAATAAAAGCATCACTTTCGGGTTTTCATTAAATAGAGCATTAAGACAGATTTCTGTTTTATTTAATGTTCTGGGCGGTACTACTGCAAAAGTTTCTATTAACGGAACAATATTAGATGCTTACCAAAATAATACTGTATGTACTGAAAGCATCACATCATCCGGGGGAACTTTAACCTGCACAATCCCTCAAACTTACCAAAATTCAACAGTTCTTATTGATCTTTATAAAGATGGGGAATTTGTAAGTTCTGCTATATTTAATTTCGGACAGGATTTAGAAGACATATTTGGAGAAGAGGGTAAAGGATCTGCTATAATTTTGGGAATATTATTATTCATTACAATCCCCTTAATGTTTATTTCATCTCCAGTAGGGGTTGTAATAGGCGGAATATTCGGATTAATCTTAGTATTTTTATTGAATTTAATAGATTCAACAAGTTTAATCGGATTGGGAAGCACATTAATCTGGTTTGTATTAGCAGGGAGTATAATAATATGGAAACTAACAAGGAGGGAAAGTGGCATTTAAAGATATTATAGTGGGAATAATTATTGCGGGATTATTTACCTTAACAATGTTTGGTTTTATGATAAATTTAGAAACAACAAACGATGCTCCAAACAGTATATTAAATGAACCTGCCATTGCAGAATTAAATCAAAGTCTTACGGAAAGATTAGAAAATGTACAAAGTGATTCAGAAACACAAAGACAAAACTTAGAAAATCAGGCCCCGGAGGTTACCGGAGATGAAGGTTTTGGTTTAACTGCTATTGTGGGAACATTATTTACAATGATTGGAAGTTCTTTTTTAATAGTGCAGGTGCTTTCAAATTCAATCACTTCAATTATAGGAATCCCGGCTATTTTTGTTAATGTAGTTATTGGTTCTCTTGTGGTGATAATGCTTATATTACTCTGGAGAGTAATAAAGGGGAGTGGATCATAATGACATACCAAACACTGGAAAATTACAATGCAACAGAGGGTTTTCATTCTATATTTACTTATGTAAATGATGTCACCGGAGGGTTATTTTCAAATATGATCTTATTTACTGTATTTTTAGTTATTGCTTTTGCTTCTTATAACTCTCAAAAAAGACTTACCGGACAGGGTAGTTTTATAGCATCTTTAAGTGTTGCCGGATTTATCACAACAGCATTAGGGAGCATGATGTTATTGGTAGAGGGCCTTATTTCCCCTTATTCTGTTCTTGTAAGTTTTATATTAACAATAGTTTTTGTTATATTCTTATTAGTAGGTGGAAAAGACTAAGTGTTTACAGTGTAAACACTGTAATAATAGTTTTATAAAGAATTTTTGTGTTAAATTTTAAGATGTTAAATCTATTATACTTAAAAAAAATGAAAGGGGGTGAATAAGTCATGAAATCCTTACAAAAACAAATCGAGGATAAGATGATGAACAAGAAAGGACAAGTGGGTTTGGATGTTGCTAAGAGCGTCATGCTTACACTCTTGATTATTGGTGTTATTGCTTTTGCATTAATAATTGCATTGGCATCTCTAAATGATACCAATGTTCTTACAAGTGGATCATTAGAAGCAAACCAAACAAGTGCTGTTTTACAGAACATAACTTCGGGTACATCTTCGTTCTTTAGTAACACAACGACTTGGTTCTCATTACTGGCTATTGTAGTCATTATCCTGATAATTGCTATTGTCATCCTTGCCGTTAATAGGTTTGGAAGAGGCGGAGGAGGACTTTAAGCACAATGGAAAAAAGAGGACAGGTAGGTTTGGATGTTGCTAAGAATGTTATGCTCGTCTTAATGATTATTGGCGTTCTTGCTTTTGCAATGATAATTGTATTGGCAAGTGTTAATAATTCAGATGTGGCATCAACTTCATCAGGAACATTACAGAATCAAGAAACATTGGCAACAGTGACGGAAACAGGTGAAGATTTAACTGTTAGTACATTGCCGGATGTTGCTTGTAGTTTGTTGAGTGTTACAAATGCGTCTTCGGGAACAACGATCCCTGCATCTAATTATACACAAACAAACTGTAATCTTGCTTTCACTATCGGGGATGTATTAGGAATAAACAATTCCAACTGGAATGTTACTTATTCTTATACTTACAATTCATTCGATAGAACAAGCGGTAATGTTACTGGAGGAGTAGCGTCATTCTTTAGTAACACAACAACTTGGTTCTCATTACTGGCTATTGTAGTCATTATCCTGATAATTTCTATTGTAATCTTAGCAGTAAATAGATTCGGAAACAGAACCGCAGGTTTGTAATTTATTTATCCCCTCATTATTTTTTTAGAGGGTTTATATTCAAGTGAAAGGAGAAAAAATGCCAAAGAGAAAAAAGAAAAGGGGACGAAAGAAGAAAAGGAGATAGTTATTTATACTATAAGTGAGTAATAAAAATATGAAAGAAATTATTTTATTTGGAATTTTAATTATTTTTTCTAGTTCTCTTGTTTCTTCAAATGTTTTAATTGGGCAAGATCAACCAACTAATTCTGTGGTTATTCAATCTACAGACATCTTATCATTTTTAGGATTAAAAGATACTCCTTCAACTTATTCTGGTAATGCTGGATATTGCGTTACTGTAGATTCAGGCGGAACAGGATTAGAATTTCAAAATTGCACCAACACCACCGTTTTTGGTACAACGGATTATACTAATGTAGCTTTCTTAAATAATAGCCAAACATTTACGGGAGATAATATCTTTGAAGGGGATACATTTATTCGTTCTTATGGAATTGTGAATATGAGTGAGTCAAATCTTTATATGGGAAAAGATGATGTTATCGGGGGGAATCTAAGCAAAATCTATTTCGACCAAGAAAATGCTGGAACAATAAGCGGAAGTTCAACCGGCGGATTAAATCTTGCTGGAGGTGCTAATGGAATAATATTTAAATCAAAAGCTACCGCAGAGGGAACGTTACCTATCTATTTCAACCAAGATAATTATATTCGGGGGAGTGGAGCAGACACCTTAGAACTTCAAACAGATTTAACAGATGATGACACAGGAATTTTAAATATATTTGCTGATGAAATGAATTTGGATGATAGCGGAGGAGGAGCAGAAGGAACAGATGTTTCACACACTGGAAACTATGAATTACTTGGAGACATGGTAATAGAACAAACTGCTCTCATTGATGACACCGATACTGAAGCACTGCTTGTTAGAAAATCCTCAGACGGCGGAGATGTCTTTATTGTTGATACTACTAATGACTTAGTGAATGTTACAGGTGAGTTTAGAGCAAACACCATGTTAGAAGTGAATAACAGCATTGTAAGTGTTGGAAAATATGCTCCTGGAAATTCACCTGCTTTAGAAGTCGGGAGGAATCATACGCCAGGTGGGGGAGATGACCAAGGAGCTTCTATTAGAATCTGGGGAAATAGTCAGGCCAGTTATGGAGACATATACATTACCCAGTATGGGCAGTTAGGATTTGATAACTCTGTAGGGGTTGTTTTTGACACTAATTTACAAATGAGAAACGATAATGAAGACTTTAGCTTAGGAAATGGGAATGGCGGAAAATTATACTTCAGACATTCAACAGCAGGAAACGACCACGGAAGAATAGCTACAAAATCATCTGATGGAACAGAAACACATAACTTAGTCTATTCACAGTGGGCTGATATAACTTATGATTATGGATTCCCATTAAATGATAATCCTACATTCTGGATAGTTTCTCAGAACCAAGCACAAGATGAATACATAATGTTTCAACATAATACAACTGATGCACTAATTTCTAGTGGTTCTGGAGAGTTAACTTTTAATAACACAAATGTAAGGGTTGATGGAGATATGGAAGTAACTGGAACATTAACTGCTGATGTTGAGGTAAGCGGGATGCCCATTTACTTTACTTGTGGTGAAAATGCCGTTTTAGATAATGGTCAGGCTGAATGGTCATGTGGAGGTAATGGAGAAACGTTACAGAATGTTCCATTGTTTGATGATGTGATCCTTACAGATGTTGGAATGGATTGTAATACTGCTCCAACTAATGTGAACATTACCATCCAAAATAATGAAGTCGCCACAAACTGCACTCTAGTTGGAACGGGAGCACAGATAACAGACACCTGCACCACAGAGTTTGATTCAGGAGACTGGTTCAGACCATTTACTGTTACAGCAGGAGGTGGTTCACAATGTGTAATTACAATAAGGTTCGAGACAAGATGAAAGGAGGTATAATAGCATGAAAAACACTAAAAAAATGGCGTTTTGGGGTATGTTTAGTATGGTACTTTTGGTTAGTTTAGGCCTAGTTTATGCTTATACTGATGGACAAACAATCGGACAGGGAGCAATAGACAATTTTGATACAGACATAACCTTTTCACAACTCTACTCTGACTTAGAATGCTCAATAATCCAGAACGCAAATAGAACAATAGATTCTGCGGGAGATGTAAATTATGTCTATCAAATAAACTGTTGGGATATAGTAATAGAAGATGATGAATACACTATAAGGTCAAGGGATCATTATGTCACTCTTTCACTAGATTCTTGGAAATCAAGATTAACTCAGGAATGTGGAGGCTCACCAAGTGGAGAGTGTAGACAACAATTTATAGACTACACTAAATCCAAAGTTAAAGCAAAGTTCAAGAGGAACATAATGGACTTTCTAGGGAAAATAGATAGTTGGAAAACACAAGACGAACCAGAGGGATTGGGCATTTCTTTTTAATTTTTTGATTTTTTAAGGAATTTTTGGTTAGCTTTTGCTTTATTTTTATTTCAGTAAGTTTAGTTACGAAAACTTACGAAATCGTAACAATTGTTACGGATTGTTACGGAAACTTACCTAAAATTCGGTATTTTTGATTATAAGTGAATGTAGTAATACATTCACCTCAAAACGCCTTTTCAGGTGAATGTAGTAATTTTTATTTATTTAATATACTAGTTTCCATAGGAAATGAAGGTTCATATAAGTAGAAGGGTTCTATTGCTTAAATTTGATACTTTTAGAAGAGTATTTAAAACCCTTATTTCCTATGGAAAAAAAATATATATATAGATATTATTAAAATATATATATTTTAATTATATAATTAAATCATATAAAAAGTGATTATACCCCTATATAAATTTTGGGTAGAATTATTTTAATTCAATAATTAAACAGTATAATTAAATTTAAATACTCTAAAGATATGTAATATTATGAGAATCATAAAAACTATTTCCCTCGATCCTGATGTTTTAATTAAACTTAATGAACTCAAAATAAACCACTCGAAATTAATCAACGATCTGTTAGTTGGTTACCTTAATATGCAAGAAACAAAAGAACCAAGCCAAAAATTAGAATCAGAAAAACTTAAAGAAGAGATAATTATTCAACGAGCAAAACTATTAGAATTACAGGCAGAACAGGAGAAAAGAGATAAAAAAGCCGAAAAGGAAGCTGAAAAGTTCTATAAGGATAATGTTGTTGTAGAAACAGGAAAAGATTGATGGGAGAAAAAGCGGTATTTAATAAAAAAACAAAGAAATGGAAACTCTGGAAATGGGATGATGATTATAGTATTTGTTCTTTATGCGGAAAGAAATTATCCCCCCCTTTTTATTATTGTGCAGATAAACAGAAAGCATGGTGTTCTAAAGCGTGTGAGGAAAAATCACATTGTAGGGGTACAGCAAGAAGACCGGAGCATATTCACATATTGATTGACGAAGCAATAAGTCAGAGAGGTCCGAACATAATGAAGAAACAATATTACTGTTTCTTTTGGTAAAATATATAAATACAAAATGACCAATAAAGAAATGAACAATCCAAACTGGGAACTCTGGGAAAAGTATGAAGAAGAAATGAAATTAATGCCAAAAGAAGAGGCCATGAAAAGATGGGGCGATATTAATGGCAATCTAATGCTCATTGAAAAAGAGGAGAGAATAAGAAACCATGAAAAGAGGTATAAAAGAGGCGGTTCACAGCGAGTTAGGAAATCATAGTCGGAGAGGGTTGGGTTGGGTATTTGAATGTTGTTACCCGAATCCAGTGATCCTAGTTAGCCTTTCAAATAAGCGCCAGTTTCACCTCTTTTTTTATATGCCCCTCTCCGGCACAATATTTTCAGATCTTAATGCAACAATGTACAAACACCAAAAGGTTTATATACTAGAGTAGGGTAGTGTATATATGAGCAACGAAATAATTAAACTAAAATGCCCCTATTGTGGGAAAGTGTTACAGGGTTGGAAAACACAAGCAGAGCATAATTTAGCGGTGCATAT
>Ga0180438_10007196_pt1 | contig 14634 bp, 14 predicted proteins | sample SS_ome_12_FD_132455 | JGI IMG/M metagenome (GOLD analysis project Ga0180438, IMG submission 132455) | Hypersaline lake sediment archaeal communities from the Salton Sea, California, USA - SS_3_D_2 metaG | ecosystem: Environmental > Aquatic > Non-marine Saline and Alkaline > Hypersaline >...
GGTGGCATTGGAGAGTGGGTCCCGTTTCGCCATTCGCGAGGGAGGGCGGACGGTAGGAGCAGGAGTGATCACCAAGGTCGCAGGATAGGAGGATGGGGGGTTGGGTGGTTGTAGCTGAATTGTTATCTGACCAACCAACCACCTGACTACAGTTATATGGCTAAGAAGGCAATACGCATTGTAACAACCCTTGCCTGTACCGAGTGCAAGGAGCGCACCTATACTACGCAGAAGAATAGAAAAAATGATCCTGGGCGCTTGGAACTGAAAAAGTACTGCCCCCGGTGTCGTACTCATACCTTGCATAGGGAGACAAAGTAGTTGGTGGCGGATAGGAGATGGCTGGTGGCAGATGGTGGATAGCAGATAGCTGAGAGGTAAACGTTATCTCTGTCCGGTGGATCTTGCTATAAGGCCATTTGCTATCGGCTATACAGCACAGGCCAGTAGCTCAATTTGGCAGAGCAACGGTCTCCAAAACCGTAGGTTGCGGGTTCAAGTCCTGCCTGGCCTGCCAGATGGATGGTCGTCAAGACACCGTCTCATAAGTCTTGTGTAATGAGACGGTGTCTTGACTGTACAGTAAGCAAGCCCAGGGAATTCATGATCTTATCGCTTCAGGAGAAGGGTCAAGTGGCAAAAGCAGCTAAAAAGGAAAACGTCGTTATCAAATACTTGAAGGAAACGCGAGCCGAGTTGAAGAAAGTCAATTGGCCCAGCCGCCAGGAAGCGACCAATTTGACCTTGATCGTTATGGCTGTCACAACTTTCATGGCTCTTCTTCTTGGCCTTATTGACTACATTTTCGCCCAGCTATTCAAGCTGATCTTGGGTTAAACAGGAAGCCATAGGAGGGCCTTGCCGGCCTGGTGAATTTGCAACAACGGTCCCAGCCAAGAGCCCACTGCGTTTTGCATTCATTGGCTCTCCTTTACCTCCACAGTTAGTTCAGACGGAGAAGTCCTTTTTTAGATGGAAGCAGAGAAAGAGCAGCTTAAGGAAATCCAAAAAGAAGAATCTTTAGAATCTCAGTCAAGGGAACCCCGGGGTGTTGAACCCGAGGCTGGGATACAAGAGGTATCGCAAGAGGAAGTTGAGGAAGAGCCCCAAGAAAAACCTCAAGCCGAGGATGTGGCTTTACCCACTGGCCTTTCTACCTCCCTGCAACCAGAAGCCCAAGAGGGTGAACCTGTAAACGATGAAGCTAAGGAAAAGCCCCAGGCTGAGTTAGAAGAGTCGCCAGATGAAATGTCAGAAAAGCTGGAGATAGACGATGGTAGATCCTGGTATGTGGTTCACAGTTATTCCGGCTATGAAAACAAAGTCAAGAAGAACCTGCAGCACCGCATTGAGTCCATGGGTATGCAGGACCAGATTTTTCAGGTTGTCGTCCCCACTGAGGAAGAGATCGAGTTGAGAGACGGGCAACGACGAAGCACTGAGCGGCGGGTGTTCCCCGGCTACATTCTGGTCCAGATGATCATGAACGACGATTCGTGGTACGTGGTCCGAAATACCCCAGGGGTCACCGGTTTCGTCGGCTCTGGAACAAAACCCATCCCTTTGCGCACCGAAGAAGTTGAGAAGATCATGAAGCGCATGGAGGCAGAAGCCCCCATTATCAAGGTCAGCTTCCGACCAGGGCAAAAGGTCAGGATTGTTGAGGGACCTTTCGAAGATTTCATGGGCACCGTTGACGAAATCAACATGGAAAAGGGCAAAGTCCGCGTTTTGGTTTCCTTCTTCGGTCGCGAGACACCCGTGGAACTGGATTTCCTCCAAGTGGAAAAAATGTGAGATAGGGAGAACCCGCTAGATGGCTAAAAAGATTAAAGCGATCATCAAATTGCAGATACCGGCTGGCAAAGCCAATCCCGCCCCACCGGTCGGGCCAGCGTTGGGCCAGCACGGCGTTAACATCATGGCTTTCTGCAAGGAGTATAACGCTCGTACGGCAAGCCAGGTTGGTACCATCATCCCCGTTGAGATCACTGTCTATCAAGATCAGTCTTTCACCTTTATCACCAAAACACCGCCAGTTACCGACCTGCTGAAGAAGGCTGCTGGTATAGCAAAGGGGTCCAGTGACCCTGGTCGGGTGGTTGCTGGTCAAGTCACCCGCCAACAAGTACATGAGATCGCTGAATTGAAAATGAAGGATCTTAACGCCCTGGACATTGAAGGGGCAGAACGTATGGTTGAAGGCAGCGCCCGCAGTCTGGGGATCGAAGTCGTGGATTAATCTATCGCTTAGCACAGTTTACGGATGAGCGACAGGCGATTTTGTGGGAGGGTAAAATCCCGTTATTACCACCAAGGAGGATGAGATGCCAAAGCGTGGAAAGAAATACCTAGAATCGGCCAAGTTGGTGGATCGAACCAGGACGTATTCGCCTGGGGAAGCTATTGAATTAGCCAAAGAAACCTCTTTCACCAACTTTGACGCCACAGTGGAGGCGCACCTGCGCTTGGGAGTAGATCCCCGAAAGGCCGATCAGCAAGTGAGGAGCGTAGCCTTATTGCCCCATGGCACAGGGAAAAAAGTGCGCATCCTCGTCTTTGCTGAGGGAGAGGCGGAGAAAATCGCTCAGGAAGCTGGAGCCGATTACGTAGGCAGCGACGAATTGATTAAACAAATCCAGGATGGATGGATGGATTTTGAGGTGGCCGTCGCTGTTCCTCAGGTTATGGGCAAGGTGGGTCGGCTGGGCAAAATTCTGGGCCCCAGGGGCCTGATGCCCAGCCCCAAGGCAGGCACAATAGTGCCTGCTGAAGATCTACCCCGCCTCATTGATGAGATGCGCTCTGGACGCGTCGAGTTCAGGCTCGACAAGACGGCCAACCTGCACATTCCCATTGGCAAAGTCAGCTTTTCCAAAGAGAACCTATTGGATAACTTGGCGGCTTTGATGGAGGCCGTCCTCAAAGCCAAACCAGCCAGCGCCAAGGGGCAATATGTCAGGAAAATAATCTTGACCACAACCATGGGGCCAGGCGTCAAGGTGGACGTGATTGAAGCGCAAGCGTTGAAAACAGCCTGAGGCCCCATCACCACTTGCGGTACAAGCGAAAATCTATATAGAGCCAAAGACAGCATGGCGTGCCCACGGGCACTTAATTACGTAGCCTGCCGAGGTAAAGATTGTCACAAGAGAAGGGTCTATTTGCCCTTCTTCTGGAAAGTCTTTGTGTCGGCCGACACAAAGACTTTTTTTCCGCTATGTAAAACTAAGGAGGTGAATGAGTTTGGCTATATCAAAGGAAAAGAAGCAGGAACTGGTAAAGAGCTATACCGAGGCGTTCTCCCGCAGCCAGGCAGCATTTCTGACTGATTATCGCGGCCTGTCGGTCACTGAGCTCAACCCGTTGCGCAACAAGATGCGAGAGGCGGGAAGCGGTTACCACATAGTCAAAAACAGGTTGGCCAAGCTGGCTCTGAAGGAATCCGGATTGCCTGTGCCCGAGGAGCTTTTACAGGGGCCAATAGCGATTGCATTCTGCTACGAAGATGTGGTCGCCCCGGCCAAGGTCTTGACCGAATACGCCAAGGAATCCAAAATTTTGACCATCAAAGGGGGCATTCTGGGCGAAAGGGTGATTGATGCACAGGCCATATCGTCTTTGGCTGATTTGCCACCTCGTGACGTTTTGCTGGCCCAATTTCTAAGTGGCATACAGTCTCCCATAGCTGGTCTAATCAACGTGTTGAGTGGCACCCTGCGCGATTTGGTCACTGTACTGAAGGCTCACGCCGACCAACTGGAAGCGGGTAGCGCCTAAAACTATCAATTAATTGAAATAGGAGGATCAAATGGCTGAAAAGAGCGAAGTGATGAACAAAGAGGATATCATTGCCGCCATCGGAGGGTTGTCTGAAGAAGACAAATCGGCGATTATGCTCGAGATCGTGAAAGGTATGACGGTCTTGGGGCTTTCTGACTTTGTCAAAGCTTGCGAAGAGGCCTTTGGCGTCAGTGCGGCCGCACCGATGATGGCTGTTCCGGCGGGTATAACTGCGGCCGCTGGGACTGCCGGCCCGGCCGAGGAGGAAAAGACCGAATTCGACGTCATCTTGAAAGAAATAGGCCCCAAGAAAATCCAGGTCATCAAAGCGGTGCGTGAGATCACTAACCTGGGTCTTAGGGAATCGAGGGACCTGGTTGATGGCGCGCCAGCCCCGGTGCTGAAAGGTGTTCCCAAGGAGGAGGCCGAGGCCACCAAAGCCAAGCTGGAAGCCGAAGGAGCTGTGGCCGAGCTCCAGTAGTTTGACCCGTTTGTCTGCAACGTGATAGAAGCCGCCCCCGATGGCACAGCAGTGCCACAATTTCCCACAGGGCGGCTTCTACCACTGTTGCAGTACAGCTCCCGCAATCAAGTTTGGTCTCGAGGGCCAGCGAAAGGGCGTCAGCTCACCACCCGACCGCTCTTAATCACTCTTTCCACCAAATTGACCCCAAAGTGGTAACCCAGGCAGAGGTAGTTGGGAATGTCCAGGACAAGGATATCGGCCTTCTTACCACTTTCCAGGCTACCGACCCTGTCGCCCAGGCCGACGGCATGAGCGGCGTTGAGGGTGGCCGCAGTGATGGCCTCGGCAGGGGTCAGCCGCATATAGCGACAGGCCAGGGCAATGATGAACTGCATGGACTCACAATAGCAGGTGCCGGGGTTGAGATCTGTAGCCAGAGCCAAGGCTCCACCAGCTTCAATGATCTGGCGGGCAGGGGTGTACTCATGATGCCCCAAGCCAAAGGGCGTGCCTGGCAGAGACACAGCGATGGTATCGGATCCTGCCAGGGCCTCGATCTCCTCAACAGGGGTACAGACCAGGTGATCGGCCGAGACCGCTCCCAGTTCCACGCCCAGGCTGGTACCGCCCAAGGGCTTGAACTCGTCGGCGTGGATTTTCAACCCAAAGCCCAGTTCCTTGGCTCGCTCCAGAATGCGGCGCGACTGGCTGACCGAAAAGACCCCTTCTTCACAGAAAACATCGCAAAAGAAAGGAACGGAGGGATCCTTCCTCAGCTTCCTTTCAGCCAGTGGCAACATTTCATTGATGACCACCTCCACATATTCATCGGCCCGTCCCTTGAATTCCACCGGCACTGCATGGGCTCCCAAAAAGGTGGGCACCAGATCAACAGGATGAGTCGCGTCTAATTGGCGGATGGCTTCGAGCATCTTGAGTTCATCGTCTACATTCAGGCCATACCCAGACTTGGCCTCGGCTGTGGTGGTGCCGTGGGACAACATCCTGTCGAGACGCTCTCGGCTCTGGGCCATCAACTGCGGCAGCGTAGCCGCCCGTGTGGATCGCACCGTGCTCATGATCCCCCCACCGGCAGCCATGATCTCCATGTAAGTAGCACCCCTGATACGCGATTCAAACTCGTCCTCGCGGGAGCCAGCAAAGACAAGATGCGTGTGGGGGTCAACGAAACCGGGCATAACCACTCTGTTCGAGGCGTCAATCATCTCATCCGCTTCAGTTTGGGCCAGCACCACTTTGGTTGTGCCAACCAAAGTGACGAGTCCACAGCTTACGGCCACTGCTCCATCTTCAATGAGGCCCAAATCATTCATAGCCTTCCCCCTCTTGGGACGGGAGGGTGCAATAAAGACAGCAGAGGAAGCCTCGACCTTGGCAAAAGGACCAAGGGTGAGGAGCTGGTGGGCGCTGTGGATGACTAGATCAACCTTTTGCTTCATTTTCCATTCCCCAGGTCTGATTAACGCGCAGTTGAGCCAGAGATACTGCGAGGCCGGTTGGGGTCTCTCCGCTGGCCCTCTATAGCATTCTGAGCGCAGGGCTCATTATATCACAGGCAGAACTTGGAGGCAAAAGTCCGGGCCCACAATGTTCCCATAGGAACTCTAGAAGTGTTTTGCCGGATAGCTCAGCTTGCCATTCTGGGCCGTCGTTGCTATAATAAGGGACAGTCATCGGGAAAGGGCTGATGCCAGTGCGGGTTTCAATTATTGCCACTGTAAAGAACGAAGAAAGTTCTGTAAGCAGGCTGCTGGACTCTCTGGCGGCTCAGACTCGCCAGCCTGATGAATTAATCTTTGTAGACGGCGGCTCTGCCGACAAGACGGTAGAAGCACTGCAGAGATACGCTACAGAGAGTGATTTGCCTCTGCGGGTGCTGGTCTGTCCCAATACGAATATCTCCCAGGGTCGCAATGCGGCCATTGCCGCGGCTAGAGGAGATGTCATTGCCTCGACCGATGCAGGCGTGAGGCTTACGCCCATCTGGTTGGAAGAACTTGTCAGACCCTTCGGAGGAGGGACAGGAGAAGCGGGAGGAGATGGATCCCCCTCGGTCAACGTCGTCAGTGGTTTCTTCTTGCCCGATCCCCAAAGCGTTTTCGAGACGGCCATGGGAGCTACTGTGCTACCCGCCCTGGCCGACATTGACCCTAATCGCTTTCTGCCCTCCAGCCGGTCCATTGCCTTTCGAAAGGAGGCTTGGCAAGAGGCAGGCGGCTACCCTGAATGGTTGGACTACTGTGAGGATCTCATTTTTGATTTCAAACTGCGAGAGCTTTATGGACCTTTCCCTTTTGCTCCGGGAGCCATTGCCTACTTTCGTCCTCGCAGCGACCTGAAAGCCTTCTTCAAGCAATACTACCGCTATGCCAGAGGAGATGGAAAGGCCGATTTATGGCACAAACGCCATGCCATACGCTATCTAACCTATTTGCTGGTCATCCCACTAATCCTCCTTCTAGGCTTCTGGAGGAATCCTCTCTGGTTGTTGCTTCTGCTTGCTGGGGCAGTAGTCTATCTCTGGACGCCCTACAGAAGGCTTAGACCCATGATTGCAAGCTATGACTGGCTGGATAAGGTCAAAGCCATTCTATGGGTCCCCATTATCAGGGTGGTGGGAGATATAGCAAAGATGATCGGTTATCCAGTGGGCTGGCTCTGGAGGTTGAAACACAAGGAAGAAAAGGGAGTATGAAGGTGAACCAGGCTGGTTCACGATATGAGGACAGCGTGCATCTGTCTGTTCCTCAAGCCAAGGAAGATCTCGAAGTGGGTCCCAAAGCAAAAAGTAGAGTCAGACTGCCCCTGGGAAGGGAATCCAAATAACAGGAGAGGTGAAACTTATGAAGGCTTTGAAAATCGTAGTCACTGGCCCTTTCAACGCTGGGAAGACAGAGTTCATCAGAACCATCAGTGAGATTGAGGTTGTGTCCACTGAGCGCAAGATAACCAACCCTCTTGTCGCGGTGAAGGAAGATACCACAGTGGCCATGGACTTTGGACGGGTAACTCTGGGCGACAAGCTACTGCACCTTTTCGGCACGCCGGGCCAAGCGCGCTTTGACTTTATGTGGGAGGTGCTTTCCAAAGAGATGCAGGGCTTCATAGTCCTGGCCGACAGCACTACTCCTGAGAGCTTTGATGAGGTAGAGCGCATGCTCAAGCTGTTCCAGCAGTACGCGGCTGCTCCCTACCTGGTAGTGGCCAATAAACAGGATCTGGAGGGGGCTCTCTCGCCGGAGAAAATAAAAAGGGCTCTCAAAGTTGAGAAGGTATTGCCTTGCGTGGCTACTGACAAGGCCAGTGTTGAAAAAGTACTGCTCGAATTTATGGAAGCCATAGGCTGATACTCGTCGGGAAACTCTTCATATTGCCAAAATCGTCAGCGGCCACTGTGAGTGTTTCCTGACAGAAACCGGGCTGGAAACGCCTGGGGGTCTACTCTGCCTGGCGTTTAGCCTCAAGGACGTTGGGCAATTGGTCAATCTTGGCCAGGACGCGGCTTAACTGTGCGATGTCGGTGATTTCAAGGGTAGCGGTGATGGTGGCCATATTTTCCTTCTTGCGGGTGACCACATTGGCGGCACTCATGCTGATGTTCTCATCAGCCACCACGCCAGCGATGTCACGCAGCAGGCCCTCCCGATCATAGGCTATGACTCTGATCACCACCGGATAAGTCTGTTGGATGCCTTGTCCCCAATCAACCTCGATGAAACGCTCTGCGTCCTCTCGACGCAGCATGTTGAGGCAATCCTTGCGATGAATGGTCACCCCACGCCCACGAGTGACGTAGCCGATGATTTCGTCACCGGGGAGAGGCTTGCAGCAGCGCGCCAGTCTGGTCAGCAGATTGCCCACCCCCTTCACCCTAATGCCCGGCGTGGGAAGAGGTGGCGGAGCCACCTCCGGCAGCTTCAGCTCCTCTTCATGTTCCTCTCTCTCGGCTTGCAAGACTTTGGTAGCAATCTGTTGGGCATTGATGTCCCCGTAACCGATCGCTGCCAGAAAGTCATCCACCTTGCCGAACCCAAAAAGCCCGGCTATCCTCTCATAGCTTTCAACATGATTGACGCTGAGCCGTTTTAACTCCTTTTCCAGTTGTGCTCGTCCCCTGGCGATGTTTTCTGTTCTGTTTTGTCGCTTGAACCATTGCCGGATCTTTTGGCGGGCGCGGGCAGTTTTGGTATAATTCAGAAAGGGATTGAGCCAGTCACGGCTGGGGCCACCCCGTCTGGTCGTTAGAATCTCGACCTGATCGCCGCTTTTCAATGGATAGTTCAGAGCGACAAGGCGACCGTTCACTTTGGCCCCTCGACAACGGTGACCAATTTCAGTGTGAACAAGATAAGCAAAGTCAATGGGCGTAGAACCGGCCGGCAGATCGAAAACCTCCCCTTTTGGGGTGAAAACGTAGACACGGTCCTGGAAGACATCACTCTTGACTGAATCAACGAACTCGCTGGCATCAACCACCTCTTGACGCCAATCCATCAAAGATCGCAGCCAGGCTATCTTGTTTTCGAAAGCCACATCACGCTTGGCCTGCTGTTCTTTGTAGAGCCAGTGGGCGGCAATGCCCAGTTCAGCCGTGCGATGCATTTCATGAGTACGGATCTGCACCTCCAAGGGCTTGCCTCCAGGGGCGACCACGGCGGTGTGAAGTGACTGATACATGTTGTCCTTGGGGGTGGCGATGAAATCGTCAAATTCGCCAGGGATAGGTGACCAGAGACTGTGCACAACCCCCAGGGCCGCATAACAGTCTTTGACTTCGTTGACGATGATGCGCACGCCCCGCACATCGTAGATTTGATCGAAATCAACTCCCTTGCGCTCCATTTTCTTGTAGATACTGTAGATATGTTTAGGGCGCCCTGTCACTTCGGCTTGAATACCTTCTTCCTTCAATGTCTTCCGCAAGATGCCAGCGATTTCGGCAATGTGCTCTTCCCTGTCAGCCCGTCTCTCGGCGACGAGCCGGGCTATCCCCTGATATTTCTCGGGCTCCAGGTGACGGAGCGATAGGTCTTCTAGCTCCCATTTGACTTGCCAGATGCCCAGCCGGCTGGCCAAAGGGGCGAATATTTCCAGTGTTTCGCGGGCGAATTTCCTGCGTCTGGAGGACGGTAGAGCGGACAAGGTGTGCATATTGTGCAAGCGATCGGCCAGTTTGATCAAGACCACACGCACGTCGTCCACCATGGCCAGGAACATCTTGCGCAGGCTCTCGGCTTCCTCATATTCCAGGGTCCGGCCGCTCATCTGGCTAAGTTGGTCAATCTGCTCCAACTTGGTCACTCCGTCTACCAGATTGGCTACTTCTTCGCCGAAATCCTGGCGCAGGTCCTCAATGGTGATGATCGTGTCCTCGGCCACATCGTGCAGTAGGCCAGCGGCGATAGTAGCTGAATCCAGATGTAACTCAGCCAAACGCTGGGCGACGGCCAGGGAGTGCACAAAATAGGGTTCGCCTGAAGCCCGCTCCTGGCCAGTGTGAGCCAACGCAGCCAAATCATAAGCCCGTTTGATCAGTTCTACGTCACTCTGAGGTAGGTTCTCGTCTATCTCCTCAAGCAGAATCTCTACATCCATATCCACCCACTTTGTTATCTATCCGACAAGGGATAACTTTTGTCTCAGTATATATCAGAAATCAATTTCACGCAATGATTCACAACGCATGTTTCCTTAAAACTGTGGTAACATATAGAACGCGAAGGGAGGGCTCATGAGGGTCATCGCCGGTGAAGCCAAGGGGCGAAAACTGCTCTCCGTGCCGGGTCAGGCCACCAGACCCATCACCGACCGGGTAAAGGAGTCCTTGTTTAACATCCTGGGGAGGCGGGTGGTCAATGCCCTTTTCCTCGACCTCTTCGCTGGCACGGGCAGCGTAGGCATCGAGGCCCTTAGCCGGGGAGCGCGTCGAGCCGTCTTTGTGGAACGGAACCGACAGGCGCTCAAGGTTATCGCCGAAAACCTGAAAATGACAGGCCTGGACGACCGGGCTCAGGTGGTCGGTTCTGACGTTTTCAAATTCCTGAGAGGGGAATTTGAAAAGTTCGACATCGTTTACATTGCCCCACCTCAATACAAAGGCCTGTGGGCCAGGACCCTGCTGACATTGGATAGACGGGAACTGTTGGCCGATGAGGGCCTGATCATCGCCCAGATCTATCCCAAGGAATTTGCTTCTCTCGATTTAAAGTCGCTCCAGTTGACCGACCAGCGCAAATACGGCAGCACCCTGTTGTGCTTCTATGCTCAGCCAGAAACTGGGCGATAGAGCTACTACGCTACATTGTCAATATTCCAAAATTCTGCTATACTATGACTGTTCCTATACGTGCGTTGCAACCAATCCCACTCTTGCCAGTTGAATAGAGCTGGAAGATGAGAGAAGGGGAATGAAGAGCTCGATACCCCAGACTTTGGGCAAGTACAAAATCGTTGAGGAGATAGGGCGAGGCGGATTTGCTACCGTCTATAAAGCCATTGACACTACCCTGAATCGCACCGTGGCCCTCAAAGTCATGGCCGCGCCTCCACCGGGGGACCCTACCTTTCTGGAACGTTTTTGGCGTGAGGCTCGGACAGCCGCTAACCTTAAGCATCCCAACATCGTAGCTATCTATGAGGTAGCGGAGATTGAAGGTAGATACTGTCTGGCCATGGAGTTCCTGCCAGGTCGCACTCTGGCTGAGGTTCTACAAGAGGATGGACCACTGTCCCCAAGACAAGTAGCAGAGATCGCTCGGCAACTGGCTTCGGCGTTGGACTATGCTCACGCCCGGGGCTTTGTACACCGCGACATCAAGCCCAGCAACATCATGGTAGACGATGAGGAGCACGTTACCTTGACCGATTTCGGCACTGTCAAACCGGCTGAAGGGACGAGGCTGACCGCTCCATGGATGAGCATTGGTACGCCTGAATACATGTCGCCTGAACAGATAAGCGGCCTGGCCGTCAAGCCGACCTCGGACATCTACTCCCTGGGCGTTGTGTGCTACGAGATGCTCTCTGGTCAGGTGCCTTTTAGCGGCGCCACCCCTCACGTGCTGCACGCCCATGTCTACGATTCCCCCCCACCCTTGACCAAGCTGGTAGCACAAATCCCCAAGGTGATCGCAGAAGTGATTCACCACGCTCTGGCCAAGAAGCCGGAAGAGAGGTTTGCCGGCGCGGGGGAGATGGCCCAGGCTCTGACAGCAGCCGTCGAGGCTGCAGGTGAGCTTTCTCTGAAAGCAGCAAAGCCAGCCAAGACGACCATTCCCCTCAGCGGGAAACCGGCATCCCGCCCTGTCGGGACCACAGGTTTTCCTCAGCGGGTGGTTGACATCGAAGCCAGGGAGGAGGCTATCAGAAGGGCCATAGCCGCTGAGAGGGAAAAGACACCCATCGGTATAGAGAGGCCAACCCCACTGCCTGTCGCACGCAAAGGCTTCCCCAAGCGGGTGGCAGTCATTGGCGGGATCCTATTAGTAGCAGGACTGCTGGGTGTCGTTATCATGGTCTACCGATCCAGGATGATCCCCGCAAAGCCAACACCTATTCTACCGGGCACCCTGCCGACACAAGAGCCTAGACCTGAGACGACAATGGTAATAGGCAACTCGGTGATGGTCCTCATCCCTGCTGGCGATTTCTTCATGGGCTCTAACGATAATGATGCCAGCGCCGATGGCGACGAGAAACCTATGCGCTCGGTCTATTTGGATGAATTCTGGATTGACAAATTCGAGGTGACCAATGCCGACTTGAGCCAATTTGTGGAAGCAACGGGCTACCAGACGGATGCCGAGAAAGAAGGGCGTTCCAAAAACTGGCAAAGTGCGGCCGAGGGCAAGGAAGACCATCCGGTGGTTTATGTCAGTTGGAACGACGCCCTAGCCTACTGTGAGTGGCTAGGCAAGAGGCTGCCCACAGAAGCCGAGTGGGAGAAGGCCGCCCGGGGGACCGATGGCAGGATATGGCCCTGGGGAAATGATTGGGACGAGAACAAAGTGAATTCCAAGGAGGCAGGACCTGGCCACACGACAGCGGTGGGCAGCTATCCAGATGGAGCCAGCCCCTATGGCTGTATGGACATGGCGGGGAACGTCTGGGAATGGGTAACCGATCCATATCAGAGGGATTACTATCAAGCCGCTCCTGACCGCAATCCCCAGGGGCCCAATCAAGGGGCATCTCGGGTAGTGCGGGGTGGGTCATGGGCTCTTCCCCAGAGTCTTACCCGCTCTGCCAGCCGCTTCGAGTTCATTCCCTGGGTCGGGAGGGATGACCTTGGCTTCCGCTGCGCGAGCAGTCCTCTCTCGCCTTGATTGTCCTTTGCTCCAACTGGATTTGCGGCACTGTTGCGCCACAGGCAATCCGGCGGAACAGGGCGTTGTTCTACGATGCAGTGGATTACAACTCTGCCGCGAGCCTGAAATAGTAAGAGCCCTTGGGTCAAAGCAACCCAAGGGCTCCTTAACGTTATGCCTGGTCTACCAGAGCGCAATCTCAAACCTTGCCCCTCAGCCTCGGATCCAGGGCGTCCCGCAAACCGTCACCCAGAAAGTTGAAAGCCAGCGTCGTCAAACACAAAGCAATGGCCGGTGCAGCGATCAGGTGCGGATACGAACGCAACCCCTTGAACCCCTCCGAAATCATCGCCCCCCAACTCGGTGTCGGCGGGTTGACCCCCAAACCAATGAAGCTCAGAAAAGCTTCCAGAAAAATGTACGTCGGAACCTGCAAGGTCTCGGCTACAATCAGGGGACCAATGATGTTCGGCACCAGGTGGCGGAAGATGATGCGCCCCCCACTGGCTCCTATCGAATGAGCCGCCTCCACAAACTCTTTCTCCTTGTACGATAGAACCTGACCACGCGCCAAACGCGCCATTTGCAGCCAGTTGATCAGCCCAATGGCAATGAAGACAAAGAGCATGCCCCCCGTCATGCTGTCCAACTCGATCAACGTACCGGCAAAACCCACACCGCCCCGCCGGGACATGGCCTTGAAGTAGACCTGCATCAAGATCACGAACACGATGAACGGGTAGGCGTAGATGATGTCCACAATGCGCATGATGATGTTGTCCACTCGACCACCCACGTAGCCAGAGATCACACCCACCGTCAGCCCCACCAGCAGGCTCACCAGACTGGCCACGATGGCCACCGACACCGAAATCCGCGCCCCATAGATCGTCCGGCTCAGAACGTCCCGCCCCATGAAATCGGCCCCCACCAGAAACCTGGCGCCAGGCGCGGCATAGTTGTCCTCCAGACTCCCCTGGGCGAAATGATAAGGCGCCAGCACAGGAGCGAAAATGGCCACCAGGATGAGCAGGACAATGAAAACCAGACTGCCTACCGCTACCCGGTTCCTCGTCAACTGGTACCAGGCATCCCCCCACGGGCTCCTCTCCTTGCGAACCGGAGTCTCCAATCGCATCGTCCCTTCTGCAACAGCCATCTCTTTCTCCTTATCAAATCATTGCTTCCTGCCCACAACCCGCCATCGGCTAATCATAACGAATGCGCGGGTCCAGAAAGGCGTAGGTCATGTCCACCAGAAGATTGGCCGCCGCGATGGCTACAGCGAAGATCAGCGTCGTCGCCATGACCACCGGGTAATCTCGGTTGCTCACACTGGTCACAAAGTGCTTCCCCATCCCCGGAATGGCAAAGATCTGCTCCACCACAAAGGTCCCCGTCAGCACCGCAGCAAAGATGGGCCCCATGATGGTCACCACCGGTATCAGACTGTTCTTCAAGGCATGACCAATGATCACCGCCCGCTCCGTCAAACCCTTGGCCCGCGCTGTGCGGATATAGTCCTCCCCAACCACCTGCAACAGCGATGCCCGCGTCAACCGCGCAATGTAGGCCGAAAAGTAGGCCCCCAGGGTCACCGCCGGCAAGACCACCTGGATGGGCCTCCCCCACCCAGAGGTGGGGAACAACCCCAGTTGCAGGGCAAAAATCCACATCAGCAGAGGCCCCATCACTATGGAGGGAACAGAACGCCCCACCACGGCAATGAAAGTGGCCGCATAGTCGGCAAGACTGTTCTGTTTCAGCGCCGCCAGAATTCCCGTCGGCAGTCCGATCAGGACGCTGAACAGCAAAGACACGGCACCCAGTTGGGCCGAGGTGGCCAGGGTCCCACCGATGATGTCGTTGACCGTGCGCCCCCGCTGCCGGTAGGAGGGACCGAAATCCAGACGGATTGCACCCCACAGGTAATCCACAAATTGCTTCCACAGGGGATCATCCAGGTGGTATTTGGCCTCCAGGTTGGCCACCACCGTCGGCGGCAGGGCTTTGTCCCCCCTAAAGTCAAAAGGCCCTCCCGGTATGGTGCGGATGGTA
>Ga0180438_10007198_pt1 | contig 14630 bp, 14 predicted proteins | sample SS_ome_12_FD_132455 | JGI IMG/M metagenome (GOLD analysis project Ga0180438, IMG submission 132455) | Hypersaline lake sediment archaeal communities from the Salton Sea, California, USA - SS_3_D_2 metaG | ecosystem: Environmental > Aquatic > Non-marine Saline and Alkaline > Hypersaline >...
GGTTATCAAACGACTGGCATTTGTCGGGGACACCCGCTTGCTGGATGGTACAGCTTTTGAAAACATTTGCACAGCAGGCGGGTGGCCGGGAAAAGCATTCATTGGATCAGAAAATGATTCAGCCAGCGAATTGGAAATTATCCCAACAGAGAGCGGTCAAACGCTTTACCTTTCGAACCGCTGGTCTGCTTTAGAAGAATTCAGTGCCGACTGCCAGGCGGCTGGATTTCCGTTCGATGAGGGGACCGCAGTGGTGATTGACATCGACAAAACCGCCATCGGCGCCCGCGGCCGGAACTCGCACATGATCGACCAGGTACGGGTGCAGGCAGTTGAGACCACAGTATCCGGATTGCTCGGTGGAGATTTTAACCCTGAATCCTTCAAGGAATCGTATGCGCTGCTGAATGGGGTTGAATTCCATACGTTTACCACCGATAACCAGGATTACCTGGCATATCTGTGCCTGGTGTTGGGAAGCGGTTTAATTCAGCTAGAAGACCTCGTGGCGCGAATACACTCTGAGGAATTAATGACTTTTCCCCAGTTTATTAACGAAGTAAATACCCAGCGCACAAAACTGCCGTCCGGATTGGCGGCTATCCATGATGAAGTATATGAAAATGTAGAATCCGGAGACCCGACACCGTTCAAAGACTTCAGGCGCAATGAATATCTAGAGACTGTCGGGAATATGGGCCAACTCAGCGACAGCCTTCCTGTGGAGGAGATGTTGTCTAACGAAATCCTGATAACCCGCGAGGTCCAGGTTGAGGCACTCAAATGGTCACAGGCAGGCGCGCTATTATTCAGTCTGTCGGACAAGCCGGATGAGGCTTCGATACCGACAGCCGAACAGGCAGCGACCGGGTATCAAGCGATTCACCGTACGGAAACGCATGTGGTCGGTGGACAAGTCAGTTAATATCCCACCTCGCTAGCAAGCGAAAAAAATCCTCTAGAAAGAACGAATTGTAAATTAGCCCCGCTATTCCAATCAGGCGGGGCTTAATTATGGGGATGCGATGTGATTAAATTTTCGTAATTAAGCTGTGAGCTGGACTTTTATATATTTAATCTCATCGATTTAATAAATTACTCGTTTGCTTCAGATTCACCCTCGCCTTCAGAAGACGGCTCAGGTTCGACTACTTCTGCCATGGGAGCCTGCGAGACTTCAGCAAGAGGTTCCTCCGGGACAATCAGCAGCATAACCAGGTAAATAATGAGTCCCGAACCGCCAAAAATAAGCAGCAGGATAAAAATTATTCGAATAAGCGTTGGGTCAATTCCAAAGAATTCACCCAAACCGCCGCAAACACCACTGATTATACGGTCATCTCGAGACCGGTAAAGTTTTCGATATTCTGAGGACATATTGAGCACTCCTTTTTTTGATTAATTTCTATTTCAGTATACGTGGTTAATAATTTTTGGTTGTAGTTATTTTACGATAAAATTCTATCAATTGCTGCGGGCGCATGGTACCAGGTAATTCAAAACTACCCCAGGATCAAATCTTCGAAAGCCGAAATTTCAGCAGGTACCACTACAGGAGATGCCATCTGTTTAACGATGATATCCGGATCTTTTAATCCATGCCCGGTGCATACGGCAGCGATCTTTTTACCTGCAGGGTCCATACGCCCGCAGGTAATTTCTTCTTTTAAGCCTGCCAGTCCGGCCGCTGAAGCGGGTTCCACCCAAATCCCTTCATCCGCCAGAGAACGCTGCATCTCCAGGATTTTCTCATCGCTCACAGATATAATCCTGCCTCCGGACTGCTGCGCGGCTTCCAGTGCCTGTTCGCCGCGTGCAGGTTTGCCAATACGAATAGCGGTAGCTACCGTCTCTGGTTGTTCTACCGGGTGACCGAGCACCAGCGGCGCCGAACCTGCAGCCTGGACACCCAGAATTTTTGGAAGACCTGTTTTTTTTACTTGCTTGTATTGTTTGAAACCCATCCAATATGAGGTGATATTTCCTGCATTGCCCACCGGTAGGCACAACCAATCCGGGGCGCCCCCCAGCGTATCACAGATTTCAAATGCAGCCGTCTTCTGGCCTTCGAGTCGAAAAGGATTCAACGAATTTACCAGCGCAATCGGGTATTTCTGGGTGATTTTGAGCACCATTGTCAAAGCATCATCAAAAGAACCTTCCAGCTGAAAAACTTGCGCGCCGTAGGCGATTGCTCCCGCTAACTTACCGGAGGCTACCTTCCCCTGTGGAATAAGCACAATTGCACGCAGACCCGCGCGCGCCGCATACGCAGCTGCGCTGGCGGCGGTATTCCCGGTGGAAGCGCATATAGCTGCCTTTGCGCCGCGACCCAGGGCTTCGCTGATAGCTGCGGTCATGCCGCGGTCTTTGAACGAACCTGTTGGATTAAGCCCTTCGAATTTTACAGACAGTTCAAAGCCGCCGCCCAGTTTTTCTGCCAGGCGCGGCACTGGTATCAGCGGCGTATCCCCCTCCAGCAATGTGACCGGGGAGGTATGAACAGGCAGGTCCAATAAAGATTTATATCGATTGAGGACACCGTGGTAAGACATTGCTTTACCCTCGGAGCAGCTCGGCTATGTTTACGAGCTGGAATAAATATCTAAGACACGCTTATTTGCCAATTCAACATAATCAGGGTTGATTTCATAACCCACGTAGCGGCGGCCTGATTCAATCGCCGCCAGTGCAACCTGCCCGCTGCCCATAAAAGGATCTAAAACCACATCACCGTCAAATGTGTAGAATTGGATTAACCGGCGGGGCAGTTCAGTCGGAAATGGCGCCGGATGCCCGATTTTTTTTGCTGAGACTGCCGGGAACTTCCACACGCTCTTACTGGACTCCAGAAATTCCTCTTTCGTAATTGTGGAGGTTCCGTTTTCTGGTTTATGTCTTTTATTGGCGCCTTTTGAAAACACCAGAATATATTCATGAACGTCCCGCAGTGTTGGATTGGAGGCCGAAAGCCAGCTTCCCCAGGCAGTGGATACACTGGCGCTGGAGCCTTTGTCCCAGATGATTTCCCCCCGCATATGGAAGCCAAGATCGATCATATCCTGGATGATAAACGCATGCAACGGGATATATGGTCTGCGCCCAAGATTAGCGATATTGATGCATGCTCTACCGGAGGGAACCAGCACTCGATAGACCTCTTTCCATACACGCCTCAGAAAGGTAAGATACTCACCCAGAGTCAGATTACTGTCATAGTCTTTCCCTACATTATAGGGTGGGGAAGTAATCATCAGATGCAGGCAGCAATCCGGTAGTTCTGACATTTCCTCCGAAGAAGTACAAAAAATTCTATCCAGGGCAGCCTGTGGAACCGGTTTTTGGAGGCAGTCAAGCGCCTCCGCCGCGGGTAAGTCCTGGTACAGGCGGCTGTTATAGAACGCTTGCGCGTTATGGCTGATGCGCCCTGGCGATCCAAAGCTGCTGGTAGAGGTTCCGCTTGGTCGATCAGGTTTATTCGACATTTATTGAACCCTGTCCGTGGGTAACATAATTTAAACAACCCTATGGACCCACTGTGATATAGTCCTGGATATTCTCAAAAATCTTTGGGCCAATACCGGTTACTTTTTGGATCTGGTCAATGCTGGTAAAAAAACCATTTTCCTGCCGGTAGGCGATAATCTGGCTGCTTCTGACTTCACCGATCCCGGGTAAGCTTTCAAGTTCGGTTTGTCCTGCTAAATTAATATTTACCAGCTCTTCAACTGGCTGCCCCGGGAATTTAAACTGCGTATTTGCTAAGGATATCCTGCTTTGTGTAATGGTGATGGTCTCGGGCACACTGACCCGGTCGCCATCTTCAAGATATCCTGCCAGATTTAATGCCCCTTGATCTGCTGCCGGAAGATACCCGCCGGCAGCTTCAATGGCATCCAGCATCCGGCTTTTGTGCGGGAGCGAATAAACGCCGGGGTTTTTTACCGCGCCAATTACATGAATAATGATCGGCGCAGGGGTTGGTTTTTGGTTCAATTGAATTGGAATACCTGATGGCTGGCTGCTGGTCAGGTAAAGGATACCCGCTCCCAGCAGTCCACCTGTTAATCCAATTACGATCCAACACAATCGTCGTATAAAAGTTTCCCACATCCCCGTTTACACATATTTTTTAATCTTCTAATTGCAGACTCAACCCCATTCTTTGTTTAGCGACATCAACATGCATAATGCGAACTTGAACGCGCTGTCCTTCCTCTAGGATGCTTTCTGGTATCACTTCACCTTCCTCGAGGCCCATCTCCGATATATGAATCAAACCATCCAGGCCTTCTTCGAGTCTTGCAAATGCTCCAAAAGAAACAATGCTTGTGACCACCGCTTCAGTTTTTAGTCCTGGATAATAACGTTCATTAACCGTCAGCCAGGGGTTTGGCTGCATCTGTTTGAAGGATAATGCGATTCTGGATCGTTCTTGATCTACCTGGATGACATAGGCTTCCACCTCCTGTCCAGCAGAAACCACATCAGAGGGGTGCTGCACTCGACCCCATGATATTTCAGAGACGTGAACCAGGCCTTCTACACCGCCCAGATCGACAAAAACGCCAAAATCAGTAATATTGGTCACCTTGCCGCGCACACAATCGCCAGGCTGCAGGTTGTTCAACAATTGAATGCGAGCGCCCGGCTCGGTTAAAGCGGCCCGTTCAGAAAAAACAACGCGCCCATTTTCCTGGTCGCATTCGATGACCTTAAGCATCAACTTGCGTCCTATATACGTTTTCAAACGCTTTTCGACATCATTTTCTTCGCAGCGCACCCCCAGCAGGTGGGAAACTGGAACAAATCCCTGCATACAGCGACCATCAACCAAGAGACCTCCCCGGTTGAATCCGGTCACATTCAGTTCAATCAGCTGATCTTGCTCATAAAGTTGGGAGACAATTTCCCATTCAACTGGCCCTGGACGAAAATGGCCTTCTTGCTCTAAAAATGGATATTCGTCTCCTCCGTCATCTCCTCCTTCCTTCGCAGAGTGAGTTTCCGATCTGCTCTCATCTTCATCCAGGATCGCCTGCCACCAAGATGGATCCAACGGAGGCGGCGCCTCTTCCATATCCTCTGATGACACGTCCTGGTTACCCGGGTATTCTTCGCTTACCATTATTAAAACTACCTCCCTTACTCCAGTTCTGATAGAGGCGCTTCCGCGATGTACTCTTTACCCTGTATTGAAAATTCGTCATCCTGCCTGGCTTGTGTTTCCATTTCTACAATGGCATTTGCAACCGCTTCTATCGCAACGCGCTGCTTGCGGTAAAGGTCTGCCTCAGACATTGCCAGCCGCATCGCCACATTTCGCACCTTGCGCCCTTCTAAAAATTTCATTTCAAGTATGTTATATAAAATCCATTCCGCGGTAAACCTTCGCTCGCCTTCAGGCCGGACTTTATTAACCGCGTTGCGTAAAATTGCCCTAAGCGCGTTGGTTGGGTTTTCATCATGTTCAGGCAGCGCCTTTTGGACAACTTGAAGATCAATTAACGGGCTTTCGGTAAGTTTAGGGCCGCCCCAGTAATGGCTGAGCGCATCTTTTACCCATTGTGGGAGGTCTTTTGAACCTGCAATCGCTGCTGGTGTGGTCAGGATTTCTCTGCCATCATATCGAGCGGCTGCCCGCAGCTGGTGGATCATATCGATTTGCGGCGCCAGTTGTTCTAATGAACTGAATGCTTGTTGTTGAATGCCGCGGTCTTTCAAAGCCAGGGCTGCTCGTTCCACCAGGATTGAAAGCGCTTCAGATTGATCTTCATCCAGCTCGCGCTCGGTATCGCGGAATACTCCTAACAGACCCAGCATCTCTTCGTGTTCCTTATTTTCATCGAACAGAGGAACCAGCCAAATATCGCCTGATTTAAAAATATCTCTTTTATGACCATTCTGGACAACATCCTGGAGCAGGTCCGCAGAAAGATTTTCTCTATCCAGCAGCTGTTGATCTCCAATCATCACCAGCATGTCCAACCCTTTTGATCCCAATCCAGCGATAAAACCACTCGAAACCTGTAATTGGTCGCATACCGCTGCTAAAACCGCTTCCAAAAATTGATGCAGGTCATCCAAGGTAAGCAGCCGGTCTTCCAGAGCAGCCAGTCTTTCCAGTTCATCGCGGTCGCGTATTGGAAATAGAAAACGTTCCCAAGCCGGCGCGCTGAGCGTAATTAAATGTTCAAGGATTAGGATCGAACCTACCATTAAAACGGGAATCGCTGTTGAAATATCTATTTCAAGTCGGTTGCCTGTTCTGGATACCAAAGTAGTGATCGCCAGTACAGTCGAGGCGGTTACGGGACCACGCATAAGCCACTTGAAGAGTCGCCGTTTTACAACCCGGTCGGGCCAGGAGACACCAAAAAAGGCGACTGCATACGCCATAAGCACCAGTAATACCGAGACGAACATATTGCTGATAATGACCCCGACCCAGAATAATGCAGGATACTGAGCTGCAATTTGATAACCAAAAAGCAAATAAGGGAATGTGCCCAGCGCGGGAGCAAGCGCCCCCGCGATCAGGTAACTCATCCTGCGGCGGCTGGCGCTGGTCACGGTGCGCTGGTAAGCGCGCCAGAAGTTCCACCAGGATACAACCATTGCAAAGATGTATAACCCAGTAAACACCAGGGTCAATACTGTCGGCTGCAGATGGGTGGTAAACTGGTCGCCCTGTACGATCGGACCCACTAACAGGGAAGCAAATAGTGTGATTACAAAGAAAACAGAGAGTAAGTAGCTGAGCCGGACGGCGACTCTGCGCCGTCCGCGGGATGGTTTTCCGGTTGTCGCCAGGATAGCATCCGAAAAATGCAGGTAAGCCGGTGGGAGGAAGATAATCCCCATCCACTGGAATTTGAACCAGAACTGCAGTAATTCAGAGGTTTTCGCGACAGCGCTTAATGCTTCGCCAACGTAGACCGTGACAACGCACAGCAGGATGATGGCAAAAGAGCGGGCAACCCTGTCCCGCAAGTTAAATGACAACGCATACAGGAGCAGCGAAAATGCGGTGATCGCCACACCAGCAGTCAATAGCTCGTTGAAGGCACGCAGGAAACCAACAAAAAATTCGTACATAACAATAATCGAATGGATATGCCAACTGTCAGGTAAGAATAAATTGCCTTCCTGACTTTCCGTAATTAGCTTGGGTCTATCATTTCAGACTAAAAGTATAATCTTATTACAGCGCTTTGGCAAAGAAAATTGCTATATCATTATTGTCAAAGTATCTGTCATTATAGCCGCAAAATTCAAATCCAAATTTTTGAGCCAATTTGATGCCCGCATGGTTCTTGAGCTGAAATTCAAGTACAAGCTGCCGGCTGGCATGATTTGAGCCCCATTCGAGAGCCGACAGTATCAACGCGGTCGCGACACCTTTACGCCTGAAAGGTCGCGCCACCACCATATCGGTTGCCCAGCAGGTGGATGGGGAATGGTTCAGGTCGAGGCTGATATATCCAATCGTACCGATATCCATGGATGCGACCAACAATGCAGAGCGGCTGGTCCAATCGGCAAGCATTGATTTTGGTGAGCGGGGGTACTCAACTCGCTGGGTGCGAGGCAGTCTGATCCACCGGAATGTGGTAGATAGCTGCTTTTGATCCCCGGAGGATCGGAAATCCATCTGCCACACGAAATCGGTCTCATAGTTATGCTCAAGGCGAACAAGCTGGGGGATATCATCGGCTATGGCAGGTCGGACATTTATTTTAGGCATATCACAATTCTCTAAGGTGTTAGGGTGCCTTCTGCGGTTCTTATTACGCGGACGTTTACAATACAAGGCGGTAAAGATTGGGCTTCGTTGTCTACGATAACCAGTCCAAGCTGGTATTCTCCTGGAGTCAGCCGCCGGGTATCCCAATCCCCAAGCTTACCATCTCGGACAACCTGGTTTCCAGCTTGAAGTGTGAGCCAGACGGTTTCTTCCGGTTTTTTTATCTCCAATTTGTAAAATCCAAAATTAGGAGTATCTGCGGTCCCCAAAATTTCGACAACGCCGCTGGTTTCCTGGCTTGCCAGCGGAAATGATATTTGGCTCTGGTCTGGAATACAGCCTGCGCTTAACGCCGGCTGGTTGACCTGTGGTGCAGCAGCGGCTTCATTTTCAACTGGATTTGCCATTTCTGCGGAAAGCGTAACGGTTGGGGTAGCGAGCAGGCTCATCGTCGGTGTAGCCAGCGAGGACACGCCCGGTACGGCTGGCGCGACAAAGTAAACCAGGACAAATTCGGATACGGCCATCGAAAGCAGTAGGACCAGCATTGTTGCGGATTGATTCAGTCTTGCCTGGGCGCTTTCACGTTCCAACCCAAATGCAGCATCCTTGAGTTCCTGCCATGCCAGGATGAACTTCCGAATAAAAAATAACGCCCCTAATCCGATCAACAAATATATCCAAAATTCAAAGGCGCGAAAAAAGCCGATTGCTTCTTCCATGCCCCTCCTCACACAGCATATTCAAATTTTTCAGCATGTTCTGCCATCATTTATTGACTTCGGAAATCAAAAAAGCAAATGATATTATAAACGAGACAGCACTTCCCGAATAATCTTCAATAGTTTTGGAACGATAATTTCACCGGCCCCAAGTACTTCTTCATGTGTAGTGAGCGTATTCCCATCCAGGTTAGCTTTATTGCTGATTCCAGAAAGACCGAGCACTTTTGTCCCGCCGTGGCGGGCTACGATCACCTCTGGAACTGTAGACATACCAACCGCGTCCACCCCGATGGTACGTAAAAAGCGTAAATCTGCTGGAGATTCGAACGATGGGCCAGCCAGTGATACGTAGACGCCTTCCCGCAGGTTGATGCCCGCCTCAGCCGCGATAGCCCGCGCTAAATCTGCTAACTGGCGATCATACGGCTGACCCATATCAGGGAATCTGGGGCCGAATTCATCCAGATTTGGTCCGCGCAAAGGCGTCGCGCCAGCCATTCCGATAAGGTTTATATGGTCGGTGATTAACATTACATCCCCCGGTACAAAGTCGGGATTGACGCCGCCCGCGGCATTTGTAACGATAAACACGTCGATTCCCAGGCGCTGCATTACACGCACTGGAAGACCAATTTGCGGCATACTGTAACCCTCATAATAATGGGCACGCCCTTGCATAACAACCACAGGTTTACCTTCGAGGATCCCCAGCACTAATTGCCCGGTATGGCCTTCCACAGTTGAGATAGGCCAGTATGGCAGATCGCTATAGGGGATAACCACCCTATTTTCCACCGAATCTGCCAGCGCTCCAAGACCAGAACCCAGAGTCAGCCCCACAACTGGCCTGGTGTCAGAAAGAGCGTTTACTGCCGCCGCGACTTGGTCGATTTGTTCGAGAGAATAGTATTCTTTCATGAAGATTTTGCACCTTTACCTGAAATTTCCGAGCAGATTGATGAGATTAAGATTGTATTTCTGGATAATCCAACCGGTGTACATCTGCAAGGCTGGTTGTAGGGACATACCCACAATACGAAAACAAAAAATCAGTTGTGGCCTGGAGGTCAGTGATTCATAGCCTCCCCGCTGGGACCGCGACAATGATGATTAAATATGGGTATATGTCTACCTACCAATTAATCAGTTATTAATAAACAAGCTGAGATTTACCGATCCCAGCCTGTGATGATCGAGTATTATAACATGCGACCCTTTTCAGAGGACTGTTCGAAAAGCATTCAGGGCGATATCAACCTCACCATCGCCGATCCAATAATGTGTCACCAGGCGCATGCGGTTCTGGCTGGTCACGCCAACTTTAACCCCTGCTTCGTCCAGCAAATTTGCTGCTTGAGCGGCGTCCATTGGCAGGATATCCCGGTCCAGGTTGAGATAGATCATGTTCGAACTTGGGGATCCTGGGTCGACCAGGATACCGGGAATCTCTTTCAGCCCAGCGCCCAGCATTTTGGCGCGAATATGATCTTCAACCAGGCGGTCGACCATACTTTCCAGAGCGACAATTCCCGCAGCAGCCAATATGCCAGCCTGGCGCATACCGCCTCCCAGTTGTTTGCGAACCCGGTGAGCCTGGTAGATGAATTCATTTGAGCCGCACAGGATGGAACCAACTGGCGCACAAAGCCCTTTACTCAAACAGAATGTGACCGAGTCAAAAGGCGCAGCCAGGTCTCTGGCACTGACTCCCAGGGCAGCCGCGGCGTTAAAAATCCTGGCGCCATCCAGATGCAGCTTTAAATTGTATTCCCTGGCGAGGGAAGCGACCTGGCCGATATATTCCTTATCGATCGAAACGCCGCCGCAGCGGTTGTGGGTATTCTCAAGGATGATCAGCCTGCTCACCGGGAAATGCTCATCATCGCTGCGAACGGCTTCCCGGATGTCGTCCAGCGCCATCGTTCCATCGGGCTGGTTTCTAATCTGGTGGGAATGGACACTGCCCAGGGAGGATATGCCCCCGCATTCATAAACAAATGTGTGCGAGAGGTGCCCCAGAATTACCTCATCTCCACGGCCGCAGTGGGCCAAAACCGCGCTCAAGTTGCCCATGGTCCCGCTAGGAACAAAAAGTCCGGCTTCCTTTCCAAGCATTTCAGCAGCCATCTGCTGCAAGCGGTTGACGGTAGGGTCTTCCCCGTAAACATCATCTCCAACTTCGGCTTGAGCCATAGCGGCGCGCATTTCGGGGGTTGGCTGGGTTACCGTATCTGATCGTAAGTCTACAATTTCCATTTTCTATTCCTATTGAGTGGTTCCCTTCTGGTAACATCGGTAAATGATAATTCTTCTGAATTGATTAGTTGTTTTCACGCAGCTCGGTCAACACCTGCTCGAGTTCAACCGGAAGCGGGGCAGGAAAAGTGTGCGGTCTACTTTCACCCGGCAGTCGAATTTGTAACCGGCAGGCGTGTAAAAACAATCGGTTTAGGGAGATGTCGCCCACGCGTTTGCCGTACAGCGTGTCCCCGGCTACCGGGCAGTTAATAAACAACATATGCAGGCGGATCTGGTGTGTACGCCCGGTGATTGGATGGACTTCCAGCAGGCTGTGCTCAGGGAATGCCTCCAAAAGCTCATATTCTGTAACCGCCTGCCGGCCTTTTTTCGGGGAAACAACTGCCATTTTTCGGCGCAGCCTAGGGTCGCGTCCGATGGCTGCTTCTATTCTGCCCGATGGTGTTGCAGGACATCCATCGACAAGCGCCAGGTATGTTTTAACAGCTTTTCGCATTCTGAATTGATTCTGGAGCCAATGGTGAGCTTTATCGTTCTTAGCAAGAATAATAACCCCGGAGGTGTCTTTATCCAGGCGGTGTACCACCCCTGGCCTGATCTCGCCGCCGACTCCTTCCATCTGGGGCGCATGGCTGAGAGCCGCGTGCACTAATGTGCCTGTATCATGACCTGCTGACGGGTGGACAACCATCCCGGCTGGTTTATTTACCACGATACAATCTTCATTTTCGAAGACAATATCCAGCGGGATATCTTCAGGGATCAAATCTGTCGTTTGGGGCGGTGGAATATTAACTTGCACCGTGGCTCCGGCAGAAAGCGATTCACCGGTTTTGTTTGCTTCGATGCCATCAATCGTGACTCTGCCGCTTTTGATCATTGACTGCAAGCGAGAGCGGGAAAATTCAGGAAAACAGTCTACCAGATATTTGTCGAGGCGTTCGCCCTTTTCGCCGTCATAAATCAATCTGACGATCCGTTCATTCACCCTGGACTTCCTCGAAGGGAGGCGTCGACGACAGGTCCTGAGGTTCAGGATCCTCTTCGTTCGCAGATAAGCTTTGTTTGGCTTTCTCTTTACGTTCGTTCTGCCAGAGACCGAGAACCAGCAAGGCTGTGCCGATCGAGATGCTGGCGTCAGCGACATTAAAGACCGCAAAACGATGCAGTGAAACAAAATCGGTGACATGACCTATCGTCAATCGATCGATCAGGTTGCCGATGGCGCCGCCCATTTGCAGACCCAGCGCAGCCCGGATCAACCAGTCCTCCCGGGGGACTTTCGGGAAATAATAAATAATCGCGACCGATACAACTACCGCTAAAATTGAGAATACTGTACCAAAATCCTGGAATATTCCAAAAGCAGCACCGGTATTCGCCCAATGAACGATCCTGGCGTAATCAACGATCCAGTGGTTTTGAGGCCAGATTTCACCGAAAGAAAGGTTTGAACGGACGATATTTTTCGTCCATTGGTCCAGCAGGATCACTGTGCCGGAAATGAGAAATAGAAAAGCATAATCTTTAATATAACGCTTCAATAGATTACTCCTGTTTTTCAAAAAATCACCCCCCAATTTTACCGCAGTAAGGTCTGGTTTCTATATTGTGATTAAAATACACATATTCGTAATACTGAATCGCTAAAAAATACAGGTGATTTAGAGCGCTTCGGATACAAGCTCTTCAAGCGGCGCCCCGATCGCACCCGCTAGTACAGTTCGAACTTCCCCCCGCAGGAGAACGGGACCACCGCCATTTGTTTCCAGATTTTCAAAGGGAAAGTAGACCAGGTGTGCCGGGCAGGTCGAGATACAATCACTGGCTCCGAAACCTTGAACGGGTACAGCTGCTCCAGGTACGGATAACAAAGCCTGGGACCAGCTGCACTCAAAGGGTTTTTCATCCGGTATGCCGGCATTCGCCCGTATATAACAGCAGGCGCGCCCCTGTGTGATCGCTCTGAGATAATCAACATGCCAGCGGCGCAGCCTGGACTTCGCCAGTATATGGCGTCCCAGGCGGGCGTTTAATCCGCCTGGTCCGTATGCGCTGCCGCTGTAAACATAAATACCGGAAGGTAAATTGAATTCCCCGAGCTGTCCCACGGTTATCGTTCGCGCTTCGGATAACAATAGTTCGATCGCATATGCGCCGGGAGAATCTGGTACAGAATCCATTTTAGCGGACCAGCCTTAGATTAAACTTTTCCCACGAAATCCAGCTGGTGGGCGATATAAAGCAGTTCCCCCTGCTCAATTTGTCGGCGGCGTTTATTGACCCACTGAGAAAGATGCTCCTGGTTAATTCGTTCATTCCCATCTAAACTGGTGTGGATTGTATGGATGATGAAGTGCAGGAAATAAGCTTCATCGGTGGAGTAACCGCCAGATCGCGGGAACACAACCCAATCCGAAGCGCCAGAATCCAGGATTTGAGCCCCCTGCTGCTTGATTTGGGTATAAAGATGGCGTCCCGTACGGCTGTCACCGGAAGGTTTTCCTTCGATCCAGCGTTCGTCCATCGTGCGCTGGTAAAGCTCCAGGACCATTTCATCGAGCCCTCCATCAAGCGGCGGTTCCAGGATCGTGAGCCCGTCGTAATTTATGCTGAAGTAAAAAATTCCGCCAGGTTTCAGCAATTTAAACAAAAACGGAAGCGCACTCGGCAGGTCGACCAGGTCCAGGAAGGCATGCGCCAGGAGCAGATCAAATCGGTCGGCTGTATGATTGTCGTTTTGAAGATGATAAAAATCAACCGGTTTAAATTCAACATTGATTTGTGTATCTGGTGCGCTCATGAGGATCCGGTCTGACGAAACCTGTTCAAACCTATATCCGCGCTGGTTTGCCCATCCTTCCAGCCGTACCCTGGCGATTTCCAGGTTGCGCGACTGCTGCTCAACAGCGGTATAGCTGGCATTGGACACCAGTTGCCGCTCGATCACTCTTTCAATCATCGTCCCTATCCCAGCGCCTATTTCCAGGATTCGAAGATGGGGGTCCTTTTGTTCTATCTCGCCCTTTAAAATGTCCCAAACATGGCGGTTGAGCGAGCGGTCATCCAGGCTCTTTTTCGCAGCCAGATAACGTTGAAATGAATATTCACTTGGAACAGCCAAATTTACCTCACTTATTCACTTTACAAATGCGCAGCAGAAAATCACGGATGCTGTTACAGGTCAACGCCCAGGTGGGGTGATTCGCGTAGCGGCGGTAGGCCGCCATACTCATCTGGAGCAATTTACTTCGATCCTGGGCTAACTCGAGGATGGACTGCTGAAGCGCTTGCGCATCACCTGGCTGGACTAAATATCCATCGATCCCATGCGTGATGACCTCCGAAGCGCCGCCGGCGGTGGTGCCAACTGCCGGTAATCCGAAACCCATACCTTCCAGGTAGCTGATTCCATAACCCTCGTAAGTTGAAGGTATGACCATAACATGGTTTTTTCGTAAAATTTGCCCTAATTGATCCTCATTCAGGTAACCGTGAATGGTAACCAAGTTAGTCATTTGTCCTTCGCATATTGCCTGGCGGATCTGCTTTCCGTAATTTGAATCGAACGAAATGTTTCCAACAATATCCAGATGATAGAGATTGTCTGGGATTGCTTGTAAAGATTGTATTAATGTGTGCAGTCCCTTGCGTGGAATAACATTGCCCAGGAACACCATCCGCAGCGGACCAACAGTCCTGGAGCGATTTATGATTTCACTTTCAGTGATATCTGAGATGGGGTTACCGCCTGCCGGATACGCAATGATCGATGGTCTGCCCTTCAAATTCACCCCAGCCCGGATGACTTCTCTTTTGGTAGCGCGGCTGTTGAATATAAAGCCATCCACGCTGGTCAGATATCGAGATTCAATGAACCTGTAAAACCTGTTCTGTAA
>Ga0180438_10007199_pt1 | contig 14629 bp, 11 predicted proteins | sample SS_ome_12_FD_132455 | JGI IMG/M metagenome (GOLD analysis project Ga0180438, IMG submission 132455) | Hypersaline lake sediment archaeal communities from the Salton Sea, California, USA - SS_3_D_2 metaG | ecosystem: Environmental > Aquatic > Non-marine Saline and Alkaline > Hypersaline >...
GCCAACGTGTTCGGTCGTGAGGCCCGGCGACCTCTTGCTGGCGGCTTGATCTCCCCGAAGGAGACCGAGTCCCTCGAGGTGCTTGGCCTGCTCGTGAAGGAAGTGCTCGGAGATCCACAGCTCGTGGGCGAGGCTTGCTACTTCTCGGTCCCGGCGCCGCCGATCGACCGTCCGGAGCAGGACATCATCTACCACCAAGGGGTCTTCGAGCGGATTATCGAGGAGTGCGGGTACGAGCCCTACGCCTCGAATGAAGCCATGGCCGTGATCTTCTCCGAGTGCGCCGCCGAGGATTTCTCCGGCGTGGCGATAAGCTTCGGGTCGGGGATGACGAACGTTGCCCTCGCGATCAACACGATCGAGGGCCTCTCCTTCTCTGTCGCTCGGGGTGGCGATTGGATCGACCGTGGTGCCGCCACGGCGGTGGGGTCCATGCAAGTCCGCATGTGTGCGGTGAAGGAAGCGGGGATCGACCTCATGAACCCGGCCGACCGGGAGCAAGAGGCGCTCGTGTTCTACTACAAGGCGTTGATCGAGTACGCCCTCGACGAGATCGCCAAGCGGTTCAAGCAAATCCAAGGGCGCTTCGCTCTCCCGAAGCCGATCCCGATCGTCGTGTCGGGCGGGACGAGTCTCGCGGGCGGATTCATGGACCTCTTCGAGAAGGTCTTCAAGAAGAAGCGGAAGCGGTTCCCGATCGAGGTGTCGGAGATCCGGCAAGCGGCCGAACCGCTCAACGCGGTAGCCTACGGGCTCCTCATCCAAGCGATCCAGGAGCACGAAGAATGAAGACCCGAGCCTACTTCACCATCGAGTACATCCCCGAAGGCCCCGACGACCCCGAGATCGAGCCGGCCGTGATTGAGTTCGACGAGTTCTCGATCAAGCAAGACCGACCGATTGAGGTGATCCGCGATTCCGACGGCCGAGCCCTTGAGCTTATCCCCGATCCGGTGACGACGACGGTGATCAAGGGCACACAATTCCGGAAGCCCGCGAAGCAACCTACCTTCAAGCCGGTCGAGGTATGCATCGGTGAAGAGAAAGTCGGTGTGGCTCGTGTCGTCGGCGAAGACTCGTCTCCCGAGGACCTCGTGATCACGGCATCCATGGTGACCCTCGACGCGAACAAGCTCCCCGGACTCCATCGGGATGGCCCCGCCCGAGATCAAGATATCCAGTGGGTCTTCACCGTGAACGGCCACGAGGGCATGACGATTCGGTCCTATAGGGCCGGGTCAATGAGAGGTTCCGACACCCATGTTCTAGAGGATGTGGTGTTCCGGCGGGTGGTCGAGGCCGCGGTCGGCTAGTCGTCCTATAGGATCGCCTTGGTAGGAGGTGCCGGACTTGTACTTTCGTTTGACCGAGGCTTTGAAACGCCGGTTCATCGAGGAGATCCGTCGGTTTTGGTCGTACCACCCCGGTTACCAGGACCTCGTCGGCAACATCCAAGGCAAGTTCTCCTTCTCCGAGCAACCACAATTCGCGATCATCGTGAAGAACGGTGGGGGTTCGGCGGTTCAGCTCTCCGCCGACAACTACGTGGGCGTCGTCCAGAGCTACGTCTACAAGGCCCTCGTCCAGAACTACCCCGGCGTGTTCCTCGAATGGGTCCGTGAGGACGCGGTCGCGATCCAGAACAACGACGGCCGGTTCCCCACGGCGCCCGGCGTCTACTACATCGAGATGACCGAGGACGACGAATACTTTGTCGATCCCCTCTACGACGTCTACAACGAGCAAGTCGCTCTCCTCGATCCGACGACCGGCCAACTAGAACATCCTTTCCTCGCCGGATCCCTCCGGCTCTATGAGCAACCCAACGGGTTCCTTCTCGTCGAGGGCACCAACTACACGGTCGACGCCTCGACCGGGACGATCACTCTCGCGACCCCATTCGACCAAGGCCGCTACCTCGTCGCCGACTATCGGTGGCCCGGCGAGAGCACTGGCCCGCACTTGCTCCGGCCCATGTACGCGAACAAGGACGTGATCCCCGGGGTTGTCCTCGCCTTCGGTCGGCGGGTGCAGAAGGGGGATAGGGTAGCCGTGGTCGTCCAAGATCGTCGGAAGCCCGCCTCCTTGGAGTACGGCGGTCGGTGGGAGCTGAGCCTCGATATCGACTTCATGGCTCGGGACGTGGACTCCCAACAGGAGATGCACGACTACACGGTCATGTATATCTGGGGGGTTCTCCGCAACCGCCTCTCGTCGGAGGGGGTCGAGATCAAAGACATCTCCCTCGGCGGTGAGTCCGAGGAGCCCTACGACGACACGGGCGACGAATACTTCTACAACGCCACGATCTCACTCACGGTGGAGACGGACTGGGCGATCCACGTCCCGCTCACGGCGCTCATGCGAATGGTCGCCCCGCTCACTTTGGAGCAAGCGGGTGAGATCGCGAACCAAACGGATCCGACCGACACGGGCAACATCAAGATGCTCGAAGCTCTCGGGCTTCAAGAGTGGTCGGACCCGTTCTTCACCGACCGGGGACACACCTACGAGGTGATCCGGTAGCGAGGCTATACGTTCAGTCTGATGAACATGGAGGTCGGAATGCCGATCTACGCCTATCAGTGCATGTGCGGACTCCGGTTCGAGCAATCCGTCAAGTTCGCCGACCGTGAGAAGCCATACCCGTGCCATTCGTGCGGTGACCCCGCCGAGCGTCTCATGCCCGAGACGGTCTCGGGCGTGTTCGTGAAGAACGTCTCCGGACCCGTGCCTCAGAACACGGGCCTGTCGGCCTATGACGCCCACGTAGACCGGGTGATAGGCAAGTCCGCGGCACAAGGTTGGGAGGTCCAGGAGCGCCGTGTGGCGGACAAGAGGGAGTTCTTGCGGGACAACCCGGACGCCGAGGGGTACGACCTCACCCAGAACCCCGACGGCTCATGGTCGAAGCTCACGAAGAACCAACGGGCGTTCACCGAGCGGGCGAACACGATCAACTCGATGGCGATGACCAAGCTCCGACCCGAATCGAGACCGGCGGAGAAGCGCCAAGACGCCTGAGTTTTCGATACCTGTCCTATACGCCCTCTAGATCAACGAAGAAGCGACCCGCTGGTCGGGCGTGACCCCTTCCCTCCCCGCTTCCGAGGTGCGGGGAGTGGTTAGACGGACGTAGACGGACGGAAAGACTAAGGATCTTGGGCTAACACGCCTCTCCTCTCCGCTTCGGCAGGTCGGGAGATGGACTCGATGTAGACGGACCGACGGACGGATCAGATCCGCTTGTGCTTTGGCTAAGTCTCGCCCTCTGGAAGAGAGGTCCTTCTCATGCCTATCGGCCCGTTTGACACCTATGCCCCGCCCGGTCCGTACACTCGGACGCTCTTCGAGAATCCGATCCAAGGTGCCCTAGAGGCCCTCCGGATTCCGATCTTCATCGGTGAGGGCAACGAGTTCCTCACTCAGAACGACCTCGAGAACGTTCGTGGGTCTTCGGCCACCGTCGACCAGCGGATCGTCCAAGAGGATGAGACGGGTCGTGCCGTCGTGTCTATCTCCGCGACCGGCGCCGTGACGCTCGGTGATTGGGATGGTGAGCGGACGCAGTTCCAAGTCCGCAACTTCCCGATCGTCTCGGGCAACGGCACGGGGACGACCACGAACGACCGCTCCGACGTGTCGGTCACGATCAACGGTGACCCGATCGTGGTTCTCCAACTCGACGGCGCCAACGGCCTCGTGACGCTCGCGTCGCCGCCCGACGTCGGCGACCAGGTGTACTGCACCTACTTCTTCAACCGGACCGACACGCTCCAAACGGACGACGTCTCGGACCAGGTGAACGCCGATACGGCGATCGTCCGGGCGCTCGCCGGTATCGGCGACGTGGACGCCCAGAACCCCGACGTTCCGCCGGCGGTTCTCGACTTCCACGACGACATCACGAACGCCCTCGGCGACGTGGTGATCGACGCCAACAACGTGTTGATCCTCACGGTGGACGGGACCGAGTACACGCTCACGATCCCGGCCCGGAACGACTACACCATGGCCCAGGTGGCGACCACGATCACGTCGCTCGGCGCCGGGTCGCTGGTGTGCAGCACCTTCATCAACAACTTCGGGCACTCGACGCTTCAACTCGTCGCCGACGAGGACATCGTGGTCGGTGACGGATCGGCCAACGCCCTTCTCGGGATCCAAGCGGGCCAAGCGGATCTTCGCACGCGGACCTTCTACACGTTCAACGGGCCGATCGTGGACGGGTCCAACGGCGGTGTCACCACGACCGATCCGGCCGACGTGGTTGTGAAAGTCGACAACGTGCAGGTGATCCCGACTTCGGTGAACGGGACCACACGAGCGGTGACCCTCCCCTACGCCCCCAAGGCGGGTTCGACGGTCACGATCCGCTACTACTACAACACGTGGCAGGACACCTTCGACTACCTCGCCCATATCGGGGTCACCTCCGTGACGCGGTGCGGCGAGATCCCGGGGGCGAGCACCTACACGCAAGAAGTCGACTTCATCTTGAAGGACGACAAGATCGTGTGGGGCACCTCGGTGCTCGTGAGCACCGGCACCACGACGACGGGTGCGACGCCGTTCGGTGAGAACCAGATCACGGCGAACCTCATCGACAACCAGACCTTCCTCGACGAGTGCTCCCCGGTGGTGACCTCGTCCGGCGGTGTGGCGACAGAGAGCACGACCGAGTTCCAACTCCCCTTCACCCCGACGACGGGTAACGGGCGTGACACGCGGCTCGGCCAAAGCCTCTTCCAACAGGTCACGAACGGCCGAATCGACCTCCCCACGAGCCGCCCGGACCTCGTGAACGCCTACTGGGGCTACGGGGTGCAAGACGCTCTCGACCGGGGCCAAGTCGAGGTCACGCGGGTCGAGGGGATCGTGATCACCCTCAAGGACCCGGTCCCCGTGGGCGCGACCGTCTACGCGAGCTTCTACTACAACCTCCTCACCGACCAGGAGTACACGCTCACGTCGGTGATCCCCGGGATCTCGGGTGTCGGCACCTACACGGTGACGAACCAAGGTGGGTTGACCGTCTACAACCCGAGCTTCGACATCGGTTCGAAGGGCACGGCCCTCACCGGGATCACGATCGAGTTCCCGAGCGGTTCCGAGTTGAAGCCCGACCTCCGTTTCGAGAGCGTGTCCTCGGACGACTTCGAGGGGCCACTCCAAGAGGTCGTCACGGTCCAATTCGAGACGCGGGCCGACTCGCCGGCTCGGTACACGAGCCCCGGCTCCGACCTCTACGAGTTCGTCGAGGGCCAATCCGACCGCCTCCGCGTCGGGATCGACGGCCAGACGATCCAATTCGGGTCGGCGGCGGGTGGCGATTTCGCCGATCCCAACGGCTTCGGTACCGGCTTCTTCGCCGAAATGGTCGGCGAGGAGATCGACTACACGGGTGGCGCCGGTGCCACGGTGGGCGTGAGCTACGACCTCACGACGAACGAGAACATCAACCTGCTCGTGGACGGTGTGCAAGTCGCCGCGACGATCCCGGCCGCGACCAACGTGGATATCCTCCACTTCGTCGACTCGATCAACGAAGCCGTGGCGGGCACCCCCGGTGTGGCGGAGAACGGGGACGAAGGTTCCTCTGGAGAGGATATCGTCCTTCAGCTCGGCGCTCACCCGGGCGAAGCGCTCGACGGCTACTACGACGGGTGGCGTGTCGTTCTCGGACCCGCTTCCACGATGGGTACTCCGGGCGAGGCCCGCGATATCGTCTCCTACGACGAGACAACCCGTACGGCGACGCTCTCCTCGGCCTACACCTTGATCGGGTTCGCCGAGGTGGTCGTCCAATTCAACGGCGTGCTCCCGGGTGATCAGTTCATCCTCAACGGTGTCCAGTTCGACGCGATCGGCGTCCCGGCGGGACCACCCCCTCCGGGTGGTCCGGTGCAATTTGACGTGTCCGGTGGTGATGCGGCGGCGGTGAGCGGCCCCACGGGCCTCCTTGCCCAGCTCGCTTTGTTCCTCGGTTTGTGGCCCGGTGGCCCCCCCGACGACATCACGGGGGTTCCGGCCGCGCCCAACGAGGCGGTGTTGAACCCGTTGATCACCGCCGGCCTCGCCGGTGAGTTCGCGATCACGACCACCGTCGGCGGTCCGAGAATCACCCTTCTCCAATCGGACCTCGTCACTCCGGCGACGAACCTCCGGGTCACCTATGGGCCTCGCCTCCAGGGCGGCGGCATCGTCGGTGACAGCTACTACCTCTACAACCCGGACGCCGCGGCGATCTTCAAGGGCGCTACGCGGTTCAACGGGCCGGTGACGCTCACCACGGGCAACTACGACACCCTCGACTTCATCTACCAGGGGGACGTCACGGGTGCCACGGCGGTTCTCACGGCGGCGCTCACCTCCGGGGCACTTCCCGGCACGACCTACGCGACGGCGGCGGATCTCGCTGCCGAGGTCCAAACGCAGATGAACGCGGTGATTCCCGGCGGACACCTCGGCCTCGCGATCGAGGTCGTGGCGGACGCCGACGGGCGCATGCAGTTCAAGCTCCAACTCCCCGCCAACGACACCGCGGGCTTCCTCACGTTCATCGCCACGGCGGGTGGTGTGGACGACTTCGCGATCCTCGCCGGTATCGAGACGGGCGCGACCGTCGGTGACGGGCAACCGCACCTCCTCCAAGGTCCGATCGCTCGGGCCTCCGAGGACACGGTGGCCGGCTTCAAGCCCTACGACCGCATGGTCCTTCGCAACCGGATCCTTCCGGGACAGCTCGACCAACTCATCTCGATTCGGTCCGTGAGTCCGGACAACGCCCTCGAGCAAATGTCCCTCGAAGTCCAAGCGGGTTCTGGCAACGAGAAGGCCGGTCTCGTCACGGGGGCCATGGCATATGGTGCGGACAAGGCCGTCGTCCACCCCGCGACGCTCGTAGGGCGCGTGGGCTTCGGCGAGGGTACGACCACCAACGGCGAGCCCCAAACGACCTTCTACGACGGCACGGCCGTGGCTCCGGCGAACAACGAGTTCTCCTTCACCGTGGACGGTGTTCCGGTGACGGTGACGTTCACGGCGACCCCCACGGGCACGGCGACTCCGTTGGGTCCGTGTACGGGTGCGAGCAGCGGCTCAATCTGCGACCAGGTCATCGACGCGATCGCGGCCGTGGCGGGGGGTCCGTTCGGAGCGACCCCGGCGGCGGTGTACCAGCTCGGTCTCATTCTCCAGGACGGCGACGGGCTTCGGATCACGTCGCAAGACTCGAGCGTGTCCTCGGCGGTCGTGATCGGAAGCGGCTCGGCGAACGACGCTCTCGGGTTCACGGACGGTGAGGTCGGACAACGGACCTTGGTGAGCGCTTCGGTGCTCGCGTCGGCGCTCATGTCGAATCGGGTGTCGAGCTTCGTGAACTACGTGCTCACCTACCCGAACTACGACACGGGTGCATGGACGCCGGCCGGTGGTGCCACGGCCAACTACTTCGCCGACCTCGCCTACGCCAAGGTGGAAGAGGACGCGACGGGGAACGACTACCTCTACGTCCAGAGCCTCTCGACCGGGACGGGATCCATCATCCTGTTCCGCAACACGAGCGTCGGGCAAGACGCTTTGTTCCCCGGCACCGGGCTCAACATCCCGTCCGGCGACGGTGCGGTGGGAGAGGCGGGGCTCAACGGCTTCTTCGTCCTCTCGTCCGACCCCAACAACGGGTCGGGCTCGGCGAACACGTCGGTCCTCAACCCGGCGGGCACGGGTGCTGGCCAGGACGGCGTGGTGGGTCAGACCTACCGCGACGACGTGACGGGCCTCACGTTCACGATCCTCCCGCGGGACTTCATCCAGAACCCGAACGGGCCGTGGCTCGCGTACCCGACGGGCACCAACGCCACCTTCCGGATCGACGTCTCCAACACGTTCACGACGGACGCCAACCTCCCGCACAACGCCCTTAATGGCGTCGAGCTGATCGTCTCCAACACCTCCGGTGTGACGACGGGAGACACGGCGATCGTCGAGACCTTCGAGCGTGGTGGCCTGGAGCCGGCGATCGGGGACCTCTACTACGTCTCCTACATCTACCGGAAGCAGGACTACACGACGGCCTTCTTCACGCGGCTCGCGAACATCGAGGCGAGCTACGGGCAGACGAGCCCGGACGCCCCGGTGTCCCTCGCGTCCTACCTTGCGATCCTCAACGGGGCCGTCCTCGTCGGGATCAAGCAGGTGCCACGGGCGGAGGGGAGCAACTACGCCTCCCTCGACTCCTACGCGGCGGCCATTCAGGAGCTGGAAGGCCCGCTCCCCGGCAACGCGATCCCGGACGTGATCACCCCGCTTCGGGGGGACTCGCTGGAGCTGTACCAGATCCTCAAGCGGTCCAACTCGATCATGTCGTCGATTCGCTACCGCTCGGAACGGACGTCGATCATCGGCCTCGCGGCCGGGTCGCTTCCGAGGACGGCGACCGATTGGGCGCAGTCGCTCGACGACACCCGCATGCGGATGGTCTACCCGGACATGGTGACGCTCTCGTTGCAGGACGCGCTCGGCAACATCACGGAGTCGTTGATCGACGGTCCCATGATCGCCGCCGGGCTTGTCGGCTCGGTGACGTCGGCCAACGTGGACGTGGCGACGCCGTGGACGAACCGCCGGCTCGTCGGCTACACGTCCTTGGCACGGCCGCTCGACGCAGTGGAGATGAACCAGATCGCCCAGAAGGGCGTGACGGTCATCGACTCGGCTCCGCCCTTCCTCCGGGTCCGGCACGGCCTCACGACCGACGTGGACAACGTGCTCACGAGGACGCCGACGATCATCTTGATCGCGGACGAGGTGCAACGGCAAAGCCGCGTGGCGCTGGAGAGCTTCATCGGGATCAAGTTCCTCCCGGGGATCCTCTCGCAGGTCGAAGGTCGCCTCTCGATGACGCTCAACGCGCTCGTGAAGAAGCAGATCATCGCGGCATACACGGGGCTCCAAGCGAACGTCAACGCGGAAGACCCGACGGTTATGGACGTGGAAGCGTTCTACCAGCCGATTTTCCCATTGTTGTACATCGTGCTCACGTTCCACCTTCGGAGCAGTTTGACGTAACACCCTCTTAGGAAGGGAAAAAGAGGTTGACGAGGACGGTGTAGGTCGGGTCGGGTCGTGATCGACCTCCGTTTCCCGGTGGGCCTTGAGCATGTTCGGCGTCGGGTGCCGCGGGGGTTAGCAAAGCTACTTCCGACCTTGAGGCTCATTCGTTAGCCGTCCTATAGGCCTTCAGGGAGTAGGTACATCTACCCCTCGGGAGGGACGGACATGGACGACAAGACCCTTCGATCGAAGCTCATCCGCCTCGCCTCCGAGAAACCGGAGCTTCGGCCGCAGATCCTTCCGCTGCTGAGGTTGGCGATGGAACACCCCTCGGAGGAAGCACGGAAGCAGTACCTCCAGGAGCACTCCGGCGCCGATCCGAAGAACCACACTGTCTCCAAGGGGAAGGACAAGGGGAAGGACAAGGGGAAGGACAAGGGGAAGGTCTACAGCCCCAAGAATCTCTCGGATGTATTCACCGACGATGAGTTCGAACTCATCGAGGGGGAAATGCCTCTCGGTGAGAAGTGGACAAAGGACGATGTCCTGGAGTCCATTGAAGGCGCTTTCTGGGACGAGGAGGAGAAGGCCGAGAAGCTCAAGAAGAGGTTCTTGAGCCTTGTCAAGCGTACCGAGAAGTCCGCAAGAACGCTTCGGGGCTCCCTCGGGACCGCCAATGCGAAGCAGCTCCGCCTGAAGCTCATCCGCCTCGCCTACGAGAAGCCCGAGTTGCGACCCGAGATCCTTCCCCTCGTCGCCCCCCGGAGGACGGCGAGGGGCCGACGGTCAAGCAGGATCACTCCGAGGGCGGCCCGCTAGTCGTCCTATAGCCTCCCTCTGGGTGATCCCTGGAGGGAGGCGTGGCATTGGACGCCCGACACGGTAGAGAAATGGTGCAACACCCTCGTGGGTGGGCTCAGGGTGTCGGCAAGCTCCAGGGCGGCCTCGACCAGATCCGTGACGGTCTCGATCTCATGCAAGACGGGTGGTACGCCCTCGACCGGTTGAAGATCCCCGGTCCGGCGGGGAAATTGATCCACCGCTACCTTTCCCTCTCCCGCGAACGCCGCTACGACCTCCTGGATTGGGAAAACGACGTCGAGGCTGTCGAGGACCTTCTCCCCCTTTTCAAGCAGGGATCGGAAGAAATGACACAACTAGAGCGCCAGTGGGGTCCGACGATCAAGCGTGCTCGTGGTCGTTGGGACCAGGTGATCAAGCTCGAAAGGGGCGGACACCGGCTCTTCCACAGTCCTACGGACGGACGGTGGGCAATCGCCGACAACTCCGGGCGGACACCGGAAACGACCGACGACGGGATCTTGTGGGTCGTGCTCGGCCAGGACCTCGTGATCGATCAGAAGTCGAAAGGGGTCATGGTCGACGTGTACGCCGAGGATCGGGGCAATCGTTTGATGCGTACGGTCGTCGGGTGGGACGGTGCGATCAAGCTCGCCGAGACACTCCGGAGTATTTCCGTGACCCTCAAAACACGCGAGGGTCGAACCTTCGACATCGTCTAGGGGTTCATCATGATGAACGACCTCCTCAAACTGGCTCACGAAAACCCCTCTCTCCGGGCGAAGCTCGTCCCGATCCTGCGGAAACGTGCGTGGGGTCTCGTCAAGCCGGGGGTGTACGAGGAGAAGTTCCTCACGACCTTCCCGTACTTCCCGATCCTCGACCGGATCGACCGGAAGGTTGACGTGTACGTCAATGGATCGAGCGTTTACGACGTGTCCTACCGGGTGGCGAAGGACATCATTCGCCGAGGGCTCGTCGAGATCGTCGAAGTACCGGCGGGACGATACATCAAGCGGGAGAAGCTCGCGCTCACACGTAAGGGCGAACGTCTACTTGCCGAAGGTCGGAAAGCGCTCAAGGATCGTCAGGCTTCCAAGCAAGCCGACACCTCCCTCACCGGCAAGACCATGGAGAACGATCACCTCCGGTTCCACGTGTACCGGGGGTCGATCCGCGTGTGGGACCTCAAGTACGCCGGAAAGCGGGGGAAGCGGGTCGACGGCTTCGTGCTCTACGACTTCGACCACGGTCCCGCGGAGACGGCGGCGGACCAATTCGCGTTCCGCCTCAAGCGCCTCACCTACGACGAGGCCGAGGACCAAGCCTACGACCTCGTCGATGAGTGGTCGGAGGTGAGCCGGGTCAAGATGCACGACTTCCAGGAGAAGGGTGTCGACGTAGCCCCGGCCGGCTTCGGACCGTTCAAGAAGGCGACGCCGGAGTTCGAGGTGGACGCCGATTGGACCTCGTACACGGTCCGCGACCGCTCGGACACGTACAACTTGCCGGCGTGCTACAACACTGGCAAGCGGGACGTGAAGCGGTTCTATCGGTGGGTGACGGACAACTGGGGACGACTCTCGCGCCTCACCTACAATGAGGTGACGAACCTCATGTCGAAGGAAGGGTTCAAGTTCCGCTCGTACTGCCGCATGGACTAAGGGGAAAGAAAGCCATGTCTAAGTCACTCCGATCGAAGCTCATCCGACTCGCCTACGAGAAGCCCCACTTGCGGGAGCACGTTCTCCCGCTCGTGAGGGTGGCCGCGGGGGGCACGCCCGATTGGGCGCAGGGGAAGAAGTTCACCCACCCGAAGACCCGGAACAAGGTCACATGGGGATCGTTGCCGGCCGAGGAGCAAGCCAAGCTCCGCAAGAAGCACGACAAGGGCGGTCCGAAAGGTGGCGGCGGGTCTGTTACGAAGGCCGATATCCGGAACAAGGTTCAGGGCGTTACCAAACCGGGGGAGACCCTAGAGAAGGCTCTCAGTAGCTTGGCCGAGGACCACGGTGGATCCGGAACAGCCAAGGATCTCGGGGGCATGCTCAAACGCCTTCCAGCATCTTTCGGTAGTCTCAAAATGTCCGAGAAAGGTCTCAGCACGGCTCAGGACAACTTCAAGCGTTTGGAGGAGGACATCGACTACTTCATGGAGGACTTGCCTTCGTACATCGAACCGGGGGATGGGACTCCCGACGGTGAGGCTCTCAAGAAGGTCCAAGACTCTTTCAAGAAGATGAAGTCGGAGTTCAAAGCACTCTGCGACACCTACCAGGGATTCTTGGGAGGAGGAAAGAAAGCCATGTCCCAACTTCGCAAGCGCCTCATCCGACTCGCCTACGAGAACCCGGAATTGAGGGAGCACGTTCTCCCGCTCGTCACGAAGACTAGCCCCACGTGGGTACAGTGACCCCGTGACGGCAAAGCACGAAAAGGCTCCGGTGGACCCCCGGAAACGTGACGGGCTCCGGGGGTCCACGACTTCCATGACTCCCGTGCCGGAATGGTCGGAGCCGACTTACGTGATGCCGTGCCCGTGGGGCGCTATAGACGGTAGCGCCGACCCTCCCGTTTCCACAGGTTCTTCTCCCGGCACCCCCGGGAGCAAGCTCCCGTGAGGGAACCCAGTTTGTGATGGGGGAGACGCCTCGCAATCTCGGCGGAGGTGAGCCCCTCGGGGGGTCCGTCCCGAAGGACCTCGTGGATCTCCTCGTACTGAGTCTTCGTCTTCTTCTTACCGGCCGGTGCCGTCTTGGACACCAGGGCCTCATGGGTATCCGAGTTCTTAGCGTGCTCTAGGACGAACCCAGGCTTTGGGATGTTGGTGGGCATACCCGTGTCCGCTACGGTCATCTCGGCATCGGCAAGGTCCTGCTCGCATTCGGCGAGGTCGAGTAGAGCTTGGGCGGTCTTCCGAAGCATGCGTGCGTACTGCTCCCGGGCGAACGCGGCAGCTTGCCTTCTGGCGTGGGCTTCAACCATCGGGGTTCTCCTTGATCTGAGATCCGCGCCCCTTCGAGATCCGCTTCCGGGTCTTCCGGGTCTTCCACTCCTCGTAGTGGCTCGCGATGCGAGCCTTGTTGGCTTCGTAGTGGGCTCGGTCGTAGCCCTCTCCCTCAGGCATCTTCACGAGCCACCCCTCGTTGATGTACTTCACCAGGTGGCCGGGCACGCACCCGATCTCCTCGCGGATCTCCCGGCACATGATCCGATGGGGGTCCGGCGTGGCCGCCTGTGCCTTCGGGGGGGCCGCCTGTGCCTTCGGGGGGCGCGTTTCTTCTGAGGGGGTCGACAAGATCTTCCCCCACGCTCGATACCGGACGTCGAATTGTCGAATCGCGTCGTGGGGCTTGTGAGACCTCAGGATTTCTCCGAGGTCCGTGAGGATCATCTCACGTTGGGTCTTGGCAACGTAGGCATCTTCTTCCGTCATGCAGGTCTCCTAATGGCCTTGGAGGACCGTGTACTCATTGGTGAAATCTTCGTCCTCGAACAGGGGGCACCTTTTTCGGGCTAGTTTCTTCACGTACCTCCCCTGGAGGGACGATTGGATCCCGTGAAGAGCGCGTTCCATGAGCGAAAGTGCCTGGGGCGCCGTCGTGGGGTTCGTGCTGGTGATCAGGTGATGTAGCGTGTGCTCGGCGGTGCGTGGGATGAGCCGGTCGTTGTTGGCGACTCTTCGCCAAAGCGTCATGAGGTCCTCTTTGTCGGAAGCGCCGAGCGCTCGGTACGCATACACGAAAGCCGCGAGGACCGACGGTTGGCGGAACGGCATGTAGATGCGCTTCGATTTCACGACGGGGTAGAGGGTCTCGTAGGCGAGAGCGAACCTCTCCTGGAGAAGCTCGATCTGGTACATCGTGGGGGAGAAGCGGGGAGTCCCACCGAGAAGGTGGTGCCGCAGGACCTTGAAAGTGTCGAAGAGGAGGAGCGGCCGTTGGTCCTTCCGCTTCGGATTCCCCATGCCGATCATGTCGGAGGGGGTGCGGGCTTTGTTCACGTCGATCACCCCGACGTGATGGCCCGGTATCGGGCCGCGGACCAAGTAGATCTGGGGGAGGCCGCTGATCACCGATGTGAGCAGGCGGCCGTTGCCGTTGGCAAAAAGCCCATCGTCGGTGTAGACGATGTGATCGGGTCCGGCTTGAACCCAACGCCCCCGGTATTGCTCGGAGACGCACTCCCGGACCAACTTCTCGGTCGGGGTGCGCTCGCGGTTCTCCCCGAAGAGGAGCTTGTAGCGCACGGGGTCGCTGATCCACTTGATGAAGTGGAGCGTGAAGAGCATGGGGGTGGGAGGCGCTAGGAACCCCCCTACCCCCCCTCGGAGCCGGTGCCAGAACTTGAGGCGCCCTTCGGGAGTTTCCAAGTTCAGACCCTTTGCGGCCTCCTCCGGATCAGGGACCAGCACACTTCGGGGATCTAACGCAGATCTCGTATTCGGATCTTTGTCGAGCAGTCGTTTGACGGTCGGGTCTGCAGGCATAGGCCCTCCGATTGGTTCGGGTTGTTTACCCTATCCCGGAAGAATTTGTCCTAGCCCGCATAGGACTTGTCCGATAAGGCAAGTCCTAACTTGATCCTAGCCTACCCTCGCCACCCCGGAGGGGGAGGACAACCCTCCTGGCTCTTCGGGAACGCCTCCGGCCGACGGCTAGGGCGCTCCATCTCGTCCACGGGGACGCCCCACGATTCGAGCCGGCTTCGCGTGGCGTAGCGGAGGGTCACCACCTCCGCGGGGCTCTCGGTGGCGCGCTCGAAGGTCGTGTCC
>Ga0180438_10007200_pt1 | contig 14628 bp, 10 predicted proteins | sample SS_ome_12_FD_132455 | JGI IMG/M metagenome (GOLD analysis project Ga0180438, IMG submission 132455) | Hypersaline lake sediment archaeal communities from the Salton Sea, California, USA - SS_3_D_2 metaG | ecosystem: Environmental > Aquatic > Non-marine Saline and Alkaline > Hypersaline >...
CCGGCCAGGCGGCAGATGTCCGGGTTGAGGCTCTCCACGGCGTGGCGCTCGACGCAGTCGTAGCGCTCCCCTTCGTCGAGGCTTTTGCACGCCGCCTTCGCCGCCTGCACGGTGGGGTCCTGCTCCCAGGTTTCCGGCCCGCAGGCTGTCAAACACAGGATTGCTCCCAGCATGGCAAACAGCAACCGGACCCTCATTGGCTTCCTCCCATTGGCGGCTGCTAGGGGGTAGTCCTTGGGGCCGGAGGATCGGAAGGCGCCTGGCGTGCGGCCTGCGCTTGCTCGGCCGGCGAGGCCTGCGGTTCTGGGCCGAAGGCAAAGTCCACGCCGCCGGGGAAACCGGGCGCCTTGCCGGAAAAGATCACCACCTCGTAGGCGGGCGGCGTCACTGCCTGGCCATCGGCCTGGGCCACCACCAGGTACCTGCCCCCGGCCAACGCCGGATCGACCAGTCCCCAGGTGCCGTTGCCGGTGACCAGCGTGGCGGTGAGCAGCCAGCCAGGGGCGATTTCAGGAACCTCTGCCAGGCTGGCTACTTCCGGTGGATACACATAGCTGCTGCCCGGTGAGGGCGGTTCGCCCTGCCCATAACCCTCGCCTGCCACCGGGGGCAGGGCGAAGAGGGTAACGGTCGCCATCCCCCCGGCCGGCAGGCCACTGATCTGGCCCTGCAACCCGGCGGGCACCAGCCAGGTATCGGCAAGGTGGTTGGCGTAACACATGCCGGCGGTCGAGGCTGGCGGGCCGGGTTGCACTGCGCCGTGCACGTCTCCGGGATCCGGAGTCCCCTCGGGCACGGCAGTAACAGGCACGTGCGGTGCCAGTTCGTCGCAGAGAGGGAGACCGAAGCGTGCCAGCGCGTCCTTGGGGTGCAGGAACTCGAAGTCAAGGCGTGTGTAGCGCCAGGCGACGCCCTCCTCCGGCACCTGGAACACGATGCTGTGCGGGATGTGGACATAATCCTTGGCTTCGGGGATCAGACGGTAGCGTCCAGGGGGCAGCGCGAGGCCCGGCTGCTGCCAACGACCGTTGGCTATGTCGAAACGGTGTACGATCTCCCCGCGACCATCCACCTCACCCCCAACCAGTTGTTCCAGGTGCAGTTGGACGCCATCCCCCGGATCCAGGCCGGTTACGACGCCCGACAGCAGGTTCGGCGCGAGAGCCCCGGCCGTCGACGGGCCCTCGGGCCTGAACGTGGGCGCCCAGGCGCGAACTGCCACCAACAGCGCGATCAGGATCAATAGGATCGCTATGAAAGACAGGGACAGTCGTTTTCTCAGATCCATGCCATCAACGTCTCCATCCCGGTGGACGCCGTCAACGGGCGTCACAGTCCACTCCAATCGCGGGCGACCTGTCCTCAGTCATGGGCAGGAAGCCCCGCCGCCCCTCGAGCTCAAGGCACGGGCACGGGCATGAATGACCCCACTATTGCCTCGTACTCTTCCTCGGCGACGGGCGGAATGGCGGCGTAGAATTCGTAGCGGCGCTGCCCGTCGAAAAAGACCGTCGTGCGCAGCGAGGTTTCGGATGCCTCCAGCTGTGACAGGATGGCGTAACGATGTACGGTCAAAGTGCCTACCTTCTCCGTGGTGAGCGGCTCGGCCAGGGTGTTGCCGGCTTCGGTCGCGGCCAACTTGCGGGCGATCTCGGACGCGATCCAGCGCTCCAGCTCGGCCTGGGTCGTGGGCTGGGAGGCAAAGGTCACGGTCTTGCCCGTGGCCGTCTCTTGGACGAACCCCAACGCCTCGTCGAGCCGGTCCCAGTGCATCGGATATCTGAAGGACCAGCCCTCGGGCGCGGTGTAGCGGTAGGTGCCGGCCATCTCCCCCTCGTACACACCCGCCTCGACAAAGTACCAGGTGCCATTCCACAGGGCGTGGAACAGGACCACGTCGCCGAGGGTCAGGACGTTGTGGCTCGCTGCCTCGCAGCACTGGTTGTGGAATACCTGGTCGTAGACGTGGGGCAGCGTCCGCCCGCCGTACGACATGCGGACCTTGCCATCCTGTTGGTAGAAGTAGAAGGGCTGGCCGTGGATCAGGGTGAAGCCAAAGGCGGCATCGTAGCCCAACGCCTCGCCCAGATCCTGGCCGTCCATGATCAGATGATCGTCCACCTCCAGCACCCAGTGACCGTCCCAGGCGGTGAAGGAGCGCAGCGGCATATAGGCACCCATGGCAACGGCCGTGCCGCTGTAGACGGCCAAGCCATCCACCTGTGGATGGCCGCCGTCCAGCTCGACCTGGTAAGTGAGGGTCGGAAAGCCGGTGAAAGTGACGCGGGCCAGGCTATCGCCGACGTAGGCTGGCGGCAGGTAGGCGCTCTGGTCCCCATCCCAGGGCTCGACGCTGCCGGCCTGCACCTGTATATAGAGGGGCAGGACGTTGGGTGCGTTCTCGGCGATCAGGCTAAAGTCGGTGCCCGAGGCGTTCGCCGAGACGGGCCAGATGGGCGACAGGCCGGCCTGTACCGGCTCTGCAGCACCCTCGCGGTACAGGTCATAGAAGGTTCTGCTCCACTCGGCGTCAAAGCGTGATTCCAGCCGGTAGCCCAAGGGTGCCAGGGCGGCGTTGGCGCCGGCCAGCTCCTGCTCGGCGGCGTAGGTCCGCAGGCCCTCGATGCGGGCCAGGGTTTCGTCGCCAAGGCGGTCGGTGTATTCCACGTGGCCCGGTCCATCCTCCACGGCGGCGACGATGGGTGTTTCGTCCACGGTGAGGATGGGGAGGTGGGATGAGGGCTCGGACCAGGGTCCCTGCACCGTCACCCATTCCCCTTCTGCCCAGGAAAAAAGCTGCCGTCTCCCTCCATCCTCGATGTCCACCAGCCACATTCCGGTCTGGTCCGGGTCGCCGTCCACAGAATAGACCAGGTGCGCCCCGTCAGGGGTCCAGGCCAGCCCGTTGACCTGGCCGCCGGCAGGCTTGAGGCCCTGGAACCCGAGCAGTTCCGTCAACCGGCGCACCTCGAGCGTGTCAAAGTCCATGACATAGAGATTCCAGGTATCCTCGTCCGTGGCCCGGAAGGCGAGTAGATCACCGGATGGAGAGACTGCCAGCGAGTCATAATCGGTCAAGTCGCTGTCCTGTGGTTTGAGATCCGCAAGCCGGGTTCCATCCCGCTTCCAGAGGGCAAGCTGCCGGTCCAGATCCACGCTGGCCAACCATTCCCCATCGGGCGAAAGGGCAAAATCGAGGCAGTCGGTCAGAACCATGGTCGGCTCACCACCACGGGCCGGGATGCGCAGCAACTGGCTAGGCCCTTCACTGCCAAGCTGCAGGTAGTAGATCTCCTGCCCGTCGGGTCCCCAGGCCGGGCGGGAAAGCACGCTCTGGCTGGCTGGGGGGACATATAGGGGACGGGGATTGGTGCCGACTCTATCCATGAGCCACAGCTCGGAGACCACACCCCCATAGTCGCCGGTCATATGGACGTAGGCGACGGTATCACCTGAGGGCGATTGGGCCGGGTCCAGGATGGTCTGATCGGGCCGGACCTGTCGCTCCACGGCGCCGTTGGCCGGATCTATCGTCCACAATTCGGTCGCGCCGTCACGGTGGTAGCTAAAGAGGATGTGTGGTCTATCTGTGACCTGCACCAGGAAGCCGTAGCTGGCGTCGCCCCAGGACGGCCACCTGCCCCATAGATTCAGAACATATAGCCCCGGTTCCAGCGACAGCTCGAGGGAGGGCTCACGTTCCAGGAGCAGGCTGTAGCGCTCTCCTGGCTTGAAGGACCAGCCCCGCGAGCCTGCGGGCCACCTTTCAAGCTCATCCTCTGCCATGACGGGTATAACCTCCAGCAGCAGCTCGTCGGGCGTCTCCTCCGGGGCCAGCCGGAAAGTGGCGGTGAACGGTGAGCCGGTGACCAGCGGCTCCTCGGCAGTGGGGATGCCAACCATGTCAGCACAGACGCCTACGGCAGTCTCCTCCCCCGCCGGCTCAGTCCAGCAGTAGGTGCCGATACCCGAGACCTGCTCCTGGCCCGCTATCTCTAGCATGGCCGGGGGTGGCTCTACCTGGGGGGATCCCGCCTCAGACTGGCGGGGCGTTGGTGCCTCGTCGATCCCTGAGGGGGCAGACATCGGTGTGGGTGCGCGCGTTGTATCAAGGCCGGCAGGGCCGCTGCCATCGCCCTGCCCGCAGGCCGAGAGCACGATGCCCAATACAAGTATCAGGACTACCACGTTCAAGCTGAGCATTCGATCCTTCATCGTACGCCTTTCTCCTTGCAGCCAATGAGTTGCTACCGAACAGGTATCAGTACACCGCAACAGCTTGCATTCGATCGCCAGATCCAATGACTTTCTGGTGGATCTGGCGATCCGGCAAGAGCGAACTGCGGTCTACTGAACATATTGGTTCCTCGTGCTAGATTAAAGACGTCTCTCGACGGCTTTTGTTCCAGCCCTTTGCCCGGCTGCCAACTGCCAGGTATGGTCCTCAATCGGTGACCAATTGCTAGCGGGCAAGGTGGAATGGGACGTCCACGATGGCCCGTTGGTAGCCATGGTGCCGGCGGCGGTACAATAGCGCGGCTTTGATGAGCCACGCCGTCTGATTGTGGAGCAAGCCGTGCCACCACCTGGCCGGGACAAACTCGGGGAGGACCACAGTGGCCAATTGGCCATCACTATGTTCCTCGTCGGTCCTGTCCAGGTAATCCAGCAGAGGCCCCACGATGGAGCGGTAGGGCGAAGGCAGGACGACCAACGGCACATGAGGCCACCAAGCTTCCCATTTCTCGCGAATCCGCTCCCCGCTGCCCGGTTCGAGCTCGATGTACACGGCGGTCACGTCTCCCGAAATGGAGCGAGCATAGTCGATCGCATCGACGATGCCGCGGTGCACGCCCGAGATGGGGATGACTACCCTCGGCGCCGCAGGCGTCGGGTTGGACAGTGCGACCCCTTGCAGGGAAAGTTGGCGGGCCACCTCCCGGTAGTGCACGCGGATCTGGAGAAAGACAACCACGAGCAGCGGGATCACCAGGATGGTGATCCAGGCACCCTCGAGGAACTTGCTGACCCCTATGACGGCGACGGCCAGGCCGGTGGCCAGCGCACCTACACCGTTGATTGTCGACTTGAGGAACCAGCCACGGCCCTGTTGGCGCCGCCAGTGAACCACCATGCCAGCCTGGGACAGGGTGAAGGCCAGGAAAACGCCCACCGCAAAGAGGGGAACCAGGGCGTGGGTATCCCCACCAAAGACGACGACCAACACACCCGTGGCAATGGCCAGGAGCAGGATACCGTTGGCCAGTACCAGCCGGTCACCCAGACCGGCCAGTTGGCGTGGTAGAAAGCCGTCTCTTGCGACGAGGGCGACCAGCCGGGGAAAGCCGGCAAAGCTGGTGTTGGCGGCCACGGTCAGGATGAGCATGGTGCTGAGCTGGATCAGCAGGTAACCCGGCCCACTGCCCACGAGCCGGCGTGCCAGCGCGGAGAGGATGGTCTCCTCGGGGCCAGCGATCACGGCCAATGACTGCGTGAGCCCGACGCTGCCCAGGAAGAGCAAGGCCATCAGCAGGGCCATGACGACGAGCGTCCGTTGGGCGTTGCGCACTTGTGGAGCGTGAAAGGCCGGGATGCCGTTGCTGATGGCCTCGATCCCCGTCAGAGCGGTGCAACCTGCCGAGAAGGTGTGCAGCACCAGCAGCACCGTCAGTGGCTCGCTGGGCGGAGGAGCGACCACCGCCAACGAGCCCACCCCCTCCGACCAGAGACGGACCAGGCCGTAGGCCAGCAGGGAGAAATAGACGAACAGGAACAGGTAGACCGGGACAGCCATGAGGGTGCCCGTCTCCCGCAGGCCGCGCAGGTTGAGCAGGGTGATGAGTGCCAACAGCAGCAGCGCCACCGTCACCCGATAGGGCCACAGCGCGGGGAATGCCGAGGCCAGGGCCTCCACGCCGGCCGTGAGGCTCACCGCTGCGGTGAGCAGGTACCCCATCGACAGAGCGGCAGCCGCTACCAACCCCGGCAGGGTGCCCAGATTCTCGCGGGCCACGGCGTACGAACCGCCGCCAGAGGGGTAGCCGGCGATGGTCTGAAAGTAGGACAAGGCGACCAGCAACAGCAGCCCTGCAATGGCCAGAGCGGTGGGCCAGGCCAGGGCCAGCCCGGCGCTTCCGGCTACCAGCAGCCCCAGATAGATCTCCTGGTTGGCGTAGGCGATGGACGACAGGGCATCGGGCGAAAAGCTGGCCAATGCCCGGATTTTGTTCAGGCGCTCGTGCACCAACTGTTGGGTGGGAAGCGGAGGTCCAATCAACAGGTGTCTGATTCTATTTGTCATCGATGGCCTTCATGGATAGATGGTGGGGCGGAAACGGACCTGGCCTTGGGTGTGCCGGGGCTGGAGGCATCGGCGAACACCAACGGCCGGGTCAAGCGCCAGCCGGTGGCCTGGGCATAGGGAAAGCAGTCTTCCCTACCCAGGCCACCGGTGTTGCTGTCAGAAACCTCAGCGGGGTACCCACTTGACCGCGTCGAAAGCGATCAGACGCGACAGGTAGGGCTCAAAGGTCACATCCGCCAGCGATACATAGTCGTTGCTGTTGCCCTGGAAGCGGTAGGTGCCCAGCGACACCCACTGGTTGCTGTAGACAGATTGGTTTACGATGCGCAGGGTCACACCATCACCGTGCGAGATCCAGTACCTGGCCTGGGCCGTCGTCGTAAAGCGGTGGGGGATGTACACAGACACCTCGTAGCGGCCGGCCTTCAAGCCGGGGTACCAGCGCACCCAGTTGTAGTTGGGCCGGACCCTGTCGTTGTTCTTGGTCCAGAGCAGGTTGTTCCCATAACCCTCCGGCTCACTGCGCCAGGCACTGGAGGCACCGCCCTTGGCAAAGCCCCGATCCCCGTTGTCCACGATGACTGTGCCCGGACCGGGACCCGAAGAACCGTCGGTTTTGATCCAGGACAGTTGGGCTGTGGCGCCACCGGTGTTCTCATAGTACTCCATCCTGACCGGCACGCCCCCGCCCGGCAGGTAGATGTCGCCGGTGTAGGTTCGTGGGGCTTGGTCCATCCAGACGTTGATCAGCAGGTGCCCGTTGACCCACAGGCGGCCGCCGTCATCGACGGTCATACTGAAACGGTAGAGCCCGGCTGCCAGGTTGAGATTCCTCGTCCAGCGCGCAGAAAAGCCATCCCGGCCGATGGTGCCCGGCGCTGGCGAGCCGCTGCCCCATTGGAAGTTGATCTGGGCATCGTCGCGGACCAAAGCCGGCGTGCCGCCGAGGGTCTTGTTGTTAAAGTATTCGCCCCGCCAGTTGGTGATGGTCGTCACCGGCGCCCAAGACAACCGCGCCACGGCATCGCCCGTCCTTTCGTAGAACTCGACCACCAGCAGGTGGTGCCCAGCGGCCAATGATCGATCGACAGAGACCGTCTTGGCCGAATGGTCATACCACTCGTTGATGGCCAAACTGCCGTCCACGTAGACGCGGATGCCATCGTCGCTGGTCGCCGTGAAACGGTAGGTGCCGGACGCTAGATCCAGGTAGCGTGTCCAGCGTGCCGAAAAGCCATCCCCCTGGATAGCCGGATCGGGGGAGCCCGTTCCCCAGTTGTGGTCGAGGTTGGGCTCACTCCGCTGCAGCACTGGCGGGCCGGATAGGGTGGTGTTATTCCAGTATGATGCTTGCCAGTAGGGATCCGAGTGCTCTGGCCCGGGTCCCTGGGCCAACGCTGTGCTGCCGAGCATCAGCAACACGATCAAGCCAACTGCACAGATCGTTCTAACCATCTCTTGCCTCCTCCCGGCCAAGGGCCGGATTGACGCGTCCTGTCGTGGCCGCTCATCGGAGCGGTCATGAGGGGTGGCAACCCCCAGATCACCAGTTGATGCAACCAGCATGACGAGAGCTTTGCGCCTTGCTCCGCCCTCTGTTACGGCAATGCAGCAATGATGGATGCCGCAGGACCAAATTCCCCCATTGCCAGGACCAGTGCAATGGCCAGGAGCAGCACCCGTCCCCAGCGGATCTTGAGAGGGCGCATTTCACGCCTGAAATCCTGCCATCCGAAGGTCATCCTGGGCAGCCATGGCTCAGGCCAATGCAGCCATCCGAGCTTGACCATGCTCAGGACGACGTTCTTGAGCGGATAGGTAACCAGTTGTATCATGTCTCCACCTCCTCGAAAGCCGCAGACATCCAGCGCTAGGCCTAGCGATGCCGGAGTCGTTGCCGCAGTGGCACAACGACAAGGGACCTAGTGTCCATCATCAGCCACGCCGCTCCGGCCAGCGATAGGGCCAACACCAGCCAGCGCACCGGTTGCAGGCGGCTGAACGTTGGGGCCCAACGGGTAGCCCAGCCAGTAGTCGCCATCGTTTGTACCGGCACACGGGTCAATGCCCACTCTGCCGTTGTCTGAACTTCGACTGCCGGGTCCCGCAATTGGGCTCGCTCCAGCGCCCTCCGCGCGGCCGGGTCGCCGATCTCGCCCAATGCCCAGGCCGCCTGGCCCCGCACCGCCGGCTCTTGGTCCTCCCGGAGGGCCTCCACCAGGGCACCTGTGGCCGACGACGACCCGATCCAGCCCAGTGCCTGGGCCGCATTGCGGCGAGCGTGAAGGTCCTGGCTGTCCAGCATCGCCAGCAGTGGTGCGACAGCCGGCTCGCCCATCTTTTCCAGGGTGGCCATGGCCGCGTGCCAACGGGGCGTCGGCTCTGGATCGGCCAGGGCCACCAGTAGGGCCTCGCTTGCTGCCGGTCCACCGATGCGGCCCAGGGCCTCGCCAGCTACGCTGACTTCCGACCCGTCGCCTCGCAGCAGCATGGCCCGCAGCGGCTCGACCGCTGCCTCCACTTCCATCATGCCCAGCGCCCGCGCCGCTCCCAGCCGGATCTGCTCTGATGGGTGCTCCACCGCGATCAAGAGGCCGGGAACGGCTGCCGGGTCGTCGATCCGGCCCAAGGCCTCGGCAGCGGCCAGGCCCACGGCGGGGTCCGGATCATCCAGGGCCGCCAGCAATCCGTTCCACACGCCCAGAGGCCGGACGAGACCCAGTTGGCGGGCGGCCGATGCCCGCATCCGGGGATCGTCGCTCTCCAACGCCGCCAGGATGCGCATCACGTCCGGCGCATATCCTTGCAGACCTTCTGCTGTGACTGCCCGGGCTTCCAGCGGCTTGCCAGGAATCAGCACCAGGCTCGAGGCATGCCTGGCTTCCGGGAAGGATGGGCCGGCCAGCGGTTGCCACGAGGCAGCGCCATCCAGGGTGACAAAGGTGCCCGCTGCACTGGCGTGGACCTCGCTGCTGCCCACCACGTGGTCCACGGCGACGTAGAGTATGCCTGGTTCTGAAGGATCGGCGCGCAGCGCGGTGACCCTGACCATTTGCCCGGCGGCCAGGCCCAAGCCGTCCCAGGCCGGCTGCCATGTCTGTCCGGCGTCTGTGCTCATATAGATCCCCGTGGTCGCCGTGCCAGCATAGACCGTCTCTTTGTCTGTGGCGACGATGGCGGTGACCAGGTCTGGCACCGACCCAGACTGAGTCCAAGCGACGCTACCAGCGGCGGGATCTGTATCGTCGGTGTACAGGACGGCATTGGGCGCGGCGGCGAAGAGACGACCTTCGATCAGGGACAGACTCACGATCTGGTCCGGAGTGGGCTCGTCCTGCATCATGCTGGAGGCCAGTAGGGCACCGTCCGATGTCAGTTGGTAGACGCCCATTCCCTCCGTGCCGAGGTAGAGGTTGTCGTCGTCGCCCCAAGCCAGGCTCAAGATGTCCAGACCGCTCTCGACAATGATCCAGCTTTGGCCTTGATCCTCTGACAAAAGCAGGAAGCCATCATCCATGACCACAGCCACGTCTGTGGTACCATTGTCTGCCCAGGCGATGGGCCCACCCTCTACTGGCAGCGTCAACGGTTGCCACGTGGTCCCTTCGTCTATGCTCCGGAACAGGTTTGCCTGCTCTCCACCGTCAGGCTGCCAGGCAGCGTAGAGGGCCGTTGGCGGCACCTCCACAGCCGCCGGCGGCGGCCCGGCCAGGCGGGCCACTTCTCCCCAGGCCCAGGTGGTGCTCAATCCCACGACCACCAGGATGACGCCCAGAATCCGTCGAATGCTTTTGACCATCATGTTCCCTCGAATCTTTTTCATCATGAATCCCCAACGGGCACCTTTCAGAATCCAGCCAGAAATCGGAGTGACCAACTGCTGATCCTTAGACGTGCACCGAAGATTTTTGTTCCCAATTTACCCCACGCTCAGCCGACGCGCCGCCAGCGGGCTGGTTGTGATACGGCCGTCTACATAGCGCCGCCGTGCTGCTAGCTGGCGGATGGCCTGCAGCAGGTCTGCGGCCCCTCCGCGTTTCTCCAGGAACGCCTGGGCACCGGCCTCCTGCGCCCGGCCGCGGGTGTCCTCGTCACTGCAAAGGGTTAGAACGACTACCGCAGCAGCGGGAGCTGCCTCGTGCAGGTGCTGAATGATGTTCACACTGTCCAGATCCCGCCTCCCAAGGTCCAACACAACCACATCGGGGTCTAGGGTTTGGACCAGCGCGAGGGCTTCCTCGACGTTGCCGGCCTCACCGACTACGGCCATGTCCGACTCGATGGCCAGGCGCATTCGTAACCCCTGGCGTACCTCGGCCTGTCCGTCAACCAACAAGACACGAATCATCCCCATTCTCCCTTCTGTGCCGGTGCGACCACGATTTTGCGCTTATGCACGCTCGTATTATAATCAAAGGGGAGACAGCTTGCATCGGGCAAGGGACTGGTCTTGTCTAGGACATTTGCCGTAGGGATGGCAGAGGAGATGGGGCAATGAGTATTCGTATCCTGATCGTGGACGACCACGGCGTGGTCCGCCAGGGGCTGCGCATGTACCTGGGACTGGACCCCGAATTGGAGGTGGTAGGCGAGGCAGCCAACGGCGCAGAAGCCCTGCGCCTGGCCCACGATCTGGAGCCAGACGTGGTGCTGATGGACCTGTTGATGCCGGTTTTGGACGGTATCGCCGCCACCGAGGCTATCCGCCGGGAGCTGCCCAACGTCGAGGTGATCGCCCTGACCAGCGTACTGGAGGACAGCGCCGTCTATGGGGCGATGCGTGCTGGAGCAATCGGGTATCTGCTCAAGGATACCCAGGCTGACGAATTGTGCCGGGCGATCAAGGCTGCCGCTGCCGGCCAGGTTCAACTGTCGCCGCCGGTTGCCGCGCGATTGCTGCGGGAGGTACCTGCTCCCCAGCAGTCCGAAGCTCTGACGGAACGGGAGACGGAGGTGCTCAAGGAGTTGGCCCTGGGCAAATCGAACAAAGAGATCGCAGCCGACCTGATCATCGCCGAAAAGACGGTGCGGACCCACGTGAGCAGCATCCTGGCCAAGCTGGGAGTGTCCAGCCGCACACAGGCCGTCCTCCACGCTGTGCGCAGCGGCCTGGTATCCCTGGACTCGACGGAGTAATCACGATGGCCGGTTTGAGATCGCGGCTGTGGCGTGCTGCACACAAGCCTGACGGCAAGGCGCTGCTGGCTGCACTGTTGACCTTCGCGGTGCTGCTGCCTGTCTGGTGGCTGGCCGGCCACTGGTATGGGGAGCGCCTGGCGGCGCAGGAACGAGCGGACGCGGCGCTCGAAACCTCGCTGCGAGCCAATGCATTGTCGTCGACTATCAACCGGCGGTTGGCCCGGCTGCAGGGGCTGTACGCCTTTGTCCAGGTCGAGCTTTCGGAAGAGGACTTTGCGGTACAGTTCGAGAGGTTTGCCAGGGGATTGTACACGGGCACGCGGGGCATCCGCAACCTGGTCGTGGCCCCGGGCAGCATCGTGCGCTACGTCTATCCCCTGGCCGGCAATGAGAGTGCTGTGGGCTACGATCCCGCCAACGATCCCCGTGCCGAGGTACGCCTTGGTGTCCAGCGAGCTATGGAGTCACAGGAGGTCGCCCTGACCGGCCCCCTGGAGCTGGTCCAGGGCGGCCAGGGGCTTATTGCCCGGCAGGCTGTGTACCAGGGGGAGGTCTACTGGGGCCTGGTCAACATGGTGTTGGACATGCCGACGATGCTGGAGGAGGCAGGGCTGGGTGAGCAGTCTGGAGACCTTGTCTTTGCCCTGCGCGATGCCGATGGGCGGGTCTTTTACGGACCGGAGCAGGTATTCGAGAGCGGCCCGGTTCTGTCGGTGATCCGCTTTCCTGACGACGCGTGGGAGCTGGCTGCTGTGCCGCTAGAAGGCTGGCAGGCTACGGCCCAGAGCCCGTTGCGTGTGTTTCAAGTGAGCGGTTTGATCATCGTCTTCCTGGTGGCGGGCATGGTTCACCTTTCGGTCAATCGCCAGGCACGACTGGCCCAGGCTGTGCGTGAGCGGACGGCAGAGATTGCCCGGGTGAACGAGCAGCTCCGCCAGGACATTGCCGAGCGCCAGCGAACTGAAGCAGCCTTGATGGAACGGGAGGCCCAGTATCGCAGTATTTTTGAATCCACCACGGATGGACTGCTGATCTACGACCTGGAAGGGAACCTGGTTGACCTGAACCCGGCGGCGGCCCGAATGCATGGCTATGCGCCGGAGGAATTCCGCGGACTACCGGCTGAACAGTTTGTCCACCCCGAGTCCTTGCCCCTCTTTGAGCGATTCGTCGAGGCGGTCAGAGCCGGCCACGACTTTCGCGGTCGCGCCAGGGACGTCCGCCGCGATGGCACTGCCTTTTATATCGAAGTGTTGGATACAGGGTTCATCTACCGGGGTGAGCCTCATGCCCTGGCCGTGGTGCAGGACATCTCCGAAGAAGTAGAGGCCTACCGGTTTCTGGAGCAGCGGGTGGAGGAACGCACCGGAGAGCTGTCCATGCTCCTCCAAGTGTCGGCCAACATTGCCTCCACCCTGGACCTGCCGCTGCTGTTAGAGCTGATCCTGGAGCAACTCCAGCAGGTCGTGTACTATGACGGTGCCAGCGTGTTGATCCTGGAGGGAGAGGAATTGCGCAACGTTGCTCACCGCGGGCCGATCCCTCAAACGGCACAGGCCCAGATGCATCTGAGTCGGGAGCAGGCAGGCGAGCTCTGGGAGGTGATGGAGCGCCACGAGCCACTTATCATCGACGATGTTAAGGGGGACACGTGGCTGGCCCACGCTTTCCGGCAGGCGCTTGGCGAGTACATGGAGCGGGAGATGGGGTACGTGCGCACCTGGGTCGGGGTCCCGCTGATGATCCAGGAGCGGCTGATCGGTTGGCTGAGCCTCCATCACAGAGAGCCAGGGGCCTATTCGCAGCACCACGCCGCCCTGGCCCAGATCATCGCCAACCAGGCAGCCACCGCCCTTGAAAACGCCCGGCTGTATGGGCAGGCGCGGCGATTGGCCGCCCTGGAGGAGCGACAGCGGCTGGCCCGGGAGCTGCACGACTCGGTGTCGCAAGTGCTGTACGGCGTTGGGCTGGGAGCGCGAACCGCCCGGGTGCTGCTGGATCGCGCTGCCATCGGCCCGGAACTGAAATCCAGCCTGGCTGCACCGCTGGATTACGTACTCTCCCAGGCCGAGGCGGGGCTGGCCGAGATGCGAGCGCTCATCTTTGAGCTGCGACCCGATTCCCTGGAGCGAGAGGGCCTGGTGGCGGCCTTGACCCGGCAGGCGGCAGCCCTGCGTGCTCGCCACGGGTTGGAGGTACACACCGAGTTCTGCAAGGAGCCACCCCTGTCCTTCGAGGAGAAAGAAGCCTTCTATCGCATCTCCCAGGAGTCGTTGAACAACACGGTCAAGCATGCCCAGGCCGAGAGGGTGGACATTCGGCTGTGCGCCAGCCAGGGGGAGATCGTGCTGGAACTGACGGATGACGGCGTGGGCTTTGACCCCCAGGCTGAGTATTCGGGCCACATGGGGTTGAACTCGATGCGCGAGCGGGCTGCTCAGATAGGAGGCGTCCTGGAGATCGTGAGCGAGCCTGGGCAGGGCGCAGTGGTCAGAGTGCGCATTCCCGCCCCTCACTAGCCCACCACAAAGACGAAAATGCCGGCAGCGGATCAACTGCAGTAGCAAAGAAGAGGAGCCCCACGCGGGGCTCCTCGAATGCGTACAGCAGCACCTGTTACTTGGATGCGGTAGGCGGCTGCTTGGGCGCGGCGGGCGTCTGCTTTTTCTGCTTCTTGGACCCTTTCTGGGCCGGGCTTTTCTTTTTGCCAGATTGCTGTGCCATTGGTATTTCCTCCTTGTAGAGTCTCAAGTTTTCTGCCAACTCCTGGGTGGACCAGAGACCAGGTGATCCTAGTCCTTTGGCCGACAACCCAAGCAGCATCAATCCATAGTATAACCGATTCGTGCTCAGAGCGCATCGGCCGGATGACCGATTCGCATCTAGGACATTTGTCCCAGATGTGCCTCCAGGATATTGTCCACCCTACGCCTCATTTGAGGTGCGGCCCGATTCCCTGGACTGAGAAGATCAGTTGGCGGCCCAACTCCCGCCAGATCGGCCTACCACGGTGGGCATACCATCCCCATCCCCAGGTGCCGGGGTCGGGTCAGTCAAGGGCCAGCACCTCTCCGCAAGAATGCTAGCCCCCATCTCGGGGGCGGGTGGCGCCCCCGAGATGGGGCACTGAGCGAGTTCTCGCTAAGGCTGATAGCCTTTGAGCACAGTCGGCAGCAAGTAGATTC
>Ga0180438_10007201_pt1 | contig 14626 bp, 17 predicted proteins | sample SS_ome_12_FD_132455 | JGI IMG/M metagenome (GOLD analysis project Ga0180438, IMG submission 132455) | Hypersaline lake sediment archaeal communities from the Salton Sea, California, USA - SS_3_D_2 metaG | ecosystem: Environmental > Aquatic > Non-marine Saline and Alkaline > Hypersaline >...
AGAAGCACTCGCCTTGATTCAGGAAGCCAATAAGAAGTTTAAGGTCGGTATTGACAACCTTCGGGCTGACCTTGCGGATTTAGGGCTATGGATCGTGGAGATGTTTGCCCAGTATAAGCCCCGATATGAGTACAAGATTGAGAAGATGGGGGCTAATGGGCAGTATTTTGAGAAAGACGTTGTAGATTTCCCGTTTGAACTTATCAGGGACGGATTAGCCGTTGACCTGATGGCTTCGAGCGAGGTCATGAACACCGAGATACGGAGAGAGATTGATTTGACATTGTATCAGTTGCTCTCCGATTACTATACAAAACTTGCGGGCATGGTACAGATGATGCTCGATGTCAACGTACCGCCCGACATGAAACCGCTTATGCAGAAATGGAGCCTGATATTCGAGAAGTTGATGGAACGCATAGTGAGGGATTTTGGTAACGTGGATGCGGAGTCGCTGGTTGACCACATTCCTGAAGAGGTGGCTGACATGGCGATAGCGCAGCAGATAGACCAGATAGTGCAACAGGCTGTTCAACAGGCGTTGCAAGAGCAGGGGCAGCAGTTTCAGCAGGAGATGATGAAGATGCAGGAAGAGATGATGGCACAACAGATGCCTCCAGGGGTACAGACGATGCCTCCAGGGATGCCGCCGAATGTTGGAATGTAGGACGATAAAGAAACAGTCGCTTTCCGGCGGAGAATTGCAGAAGATTTTTTCAGATTTCAAGCGTTGTTCCGGCAACGCATACATTAAGCTGTTTTTTGATTACATAGCATCTAAACGCTTAGACACCCTTGAGAAGATGGCTTTACGGAATATTGATGAAGAGAAGACAGACTTCTATCGAGGGTATGCGAGTGCGTTACATGAGATACCCCATTTCTTCAATAAACTCATTGAGGAAGTGGATAGGAACTTAAAGACAGGATAAACGGCGATGCCGATTCTGTCAGACAGGAGTTAATTTATGGCGAAAGAGGACAAACTGCCGACTGATGCTCCGCAGGACGGGGGAACGCAGGACGCAGATTCTCAGACGCAGGTTGATGACTTTTACAAGGGTAAAAGCCTTGATGATGTCATTAAAATGCACAAGGAGCTAAAGTCTCATTCTGACCGCCAGCTTGAACAGTTAAAGGGCGAGAAGGACAAAGAGGCGGAAGCTCTGAAAAAAGAATTACAGGCGTATGAGTCATGGTACAGGCAAGCACAGTCTGGGCAGGGACAACAGTCCCAACAGAGTGCACAGACACCGCAGATTGACAAGAGTAAAATCGTGGATGCTTTACTGGAGGACCCTGTAACCACGCTTAATCAGATTCTTGATTATCGTGATTCACAGAGGATGTATCAGGAGGCATACTACGAAGGGCCGTCGGCTTTACAGCGAGCGAAGAAAGACAGACCTGACATTTTTGAAGGCGTGGACGACAACTATTTACAACAGATTGTTTACGGCGGAATACAGTCAGGGACGTTGCATCCGAGTCTTGCGAAGAAGCCGGAGGCATGGATGATGGCGGCTGGGCAGGCGAAGCTCGTTCAACACGACTTCCGTTTCACGCCACCGCCTCCGAATCCGACTGCTCCTCCTGCGGGCGATTTGCCGCCACAGACGAAACGTCAGAGTGATGATTCTGGGGATGAAGTGCCGGTAACACAGCAAGCTAAATTTCTGGTTGGTGCACTTAGAGACGAATCCCCAGATGAAGTTGATTTTGAGAAAGTAAAAGCGCGGGTTCAGAAGATTCGTGAAGAAAGACTCAGGGGTGGAGAATAATCATGGCGACACATCTTGGTGAAGTGGAACTCATTGATTTGCGAAAATCGACTCTGGACAAGGAACATTCCGATACTCAAAACGGCGTTTATCGTTTCAAAAAAGAGGTAATCGCCGAGCGTGGGATTACTCGAAACCCGAATTGGAAGCATAAATGGGGAAGCAAACTACCAGCCAAACGGTTCACTCAGAACTGGGAGGCGGCGTATGGTGCCGAGAAAGTCGGCGTGAATCCCTATATTTTCCCAAAGGGTGCAGTTCTCGATGAGAACGGGCATTGGGTTTATGGCGATGCCATCCTGATGCGGATACCCCTTGAGACTTATGTGGAAAAGATAAAGCGGGATAAGCAGTTATCCGAAGACGAGATAGCCAGCATTGGACGCAAGTTCCAACGCGGCGTGGGTAAAGAAGCCCTGTCAGAAGAAGAAGTAGCAGATATCCTTGGTCTTTAGCGAGTCTAATGAACCTCTTACGGAGGATTATTAGATGGCCGCTGTAACACCGAAATTTTTATTCGGTTTTAAGCTCGTTAAAGGTGATCCTAACTTACAAGAATTTTCCGAAGGTTCGACTCAGGCATTTAACGCTGGCGACCCTGTGAAGATGTCAAGCGGGAAACTGGTCCAGATGACCACTCCCTCTGACACTTCAACGACCACCGTTGTTTCTAGCGGTTTTTGGGGTATCGCGGCTAAAGATGCCAGTGGAACTGCAGGAACTCAGATCCCCGTGTATGTGCTCAGACCTGAGCAGGTTTGGGAAGTACATGCAAAGCGTGGAACGAAACCCTCTACTAAGGCGACTTATGATGAGGGCAAGAATGTGAAGGTTTCCTATTATGCGAATACGGGTTACACCGTGAGCGATGGGACTTCGACTTCTACGACCACGATTGGGGCTTGGTACGCAGCCAGTACCGCCGCGTCAGCGGGTAAAGGTATTGTTATCGTCAATTACAAAGAAGGCGAGGCTGGTGTACAGGGTGGACGTATGCATGTCCGCTTTACATCAGATGCGTGCGATGCACAGTATTAATAGGGGGCGGAGATGACTTGGACAATAAGTTGGGATGACAGTACAAATAAGGATTACCTAAAAGGTACTCTTTGGGAGATTTTTGACAATACCGCCCGCAAAGCTCTTGTGGAGTATCCCAATGTCATGAAGGACTTGAAGCGCAAGGACTATTATGACAGGGATAGCCGCATGGCTGGACCGACAGGTGTGCAGTCCTTGACTGATGGCGAGGACATTCCTCTCACCGACCCGACAAAGGGCGACGAGAAAGAATGGACACAGACCCGTCACGGTCTTGGGTTCAAAATCACCGACGGAATGAAGCGGTTTAACCGATACGACCTTATGGCGAAAGCGACGAGGAAACTCAGCACGTCCATGAGAGAGTATAAGGACACTATCGTTGCTCGGCTGTGGAACAACGCAACTGCGACAACCTATGCTACTGGTTATGATGGGTTGGCGTTGGCTTCCAATAGCCACACGGCGTTGGAGGCTGGGTACACATATGACAACTATCTGGATGCCGCACTCGGCGTTTCTTCTTTACAGAGTGCTATTATCTATTTTGACAAGCTCATTGATGATAATGGCGACAAAATGCCGAAGAAGCCCAGAAAACTTGTTGTGAACCCTAATCTGCAGTTTGACGCGGCAGAGTTGCTTGGTAGCGACAAGGAACCCTATACCGGCGATAACCAGATTAACGCCATTCAGAAGTTCGGACTGAGCTATTATGTCTATCACAGACTTAGCTCTACGACTTCCTGGTTCTTGATCGGCGATACGGGCGACGATGATTACGGAGCATTCGTGGCTACTACACAAGACCCTGACCTTCAGATTCAGGATGCTCCCCCTCCAAGTAGATCAACCCTTGTGACATCACAGCAGTGGTTTACATACGGCCTAAAAGACAGTAGGTTGATTTTTGTTGGAGACACTTGATTTAGAGTGAAGATAAGGTGGGTGGCTGTTCTTCTAGGGATGAGCAGCCCCCGCCACAACCCCGCCGTATGATTCTCCTAGAGGGTTGATGCGAGAGCGATACGGAGAGGGGGAAAAGGAAATAAAATGACGACTTTTGGAGATCAGGTTTTTGAATTTGGCGGAGCACCTGTAAGTGGTGGGCGTTATACCAATCCATTTGCTACACATTGGTTTGTTGATGGCAATAGTGGAGAAGGTAACGATGGTTTTGATGGTAAAGCCCCCAATCGTGCGAAAGCCACGATTGATGCTGCCGTTCAACTCATGGGCGTTGGGGATGTGCTTTACATTCGCCCCAAGCATTATGTGGTAGGAACAGGTCACGCTAGATATGAAGAATGTGCTACGATTGATTTGGCACAGAGCGATATTAGCATCATAGGTGCTGGTTATTCGCGCAATAACGAGTTCGGCGTTCGGATGAAGTGCGACGGTACAAGTCTATATTGTATTGATTCTTCGGCACCTTCTGTTCACGTTGAGAACATCGGATTATTCTCAAGTAGCGGAACATACACAGCGTACTTTAGAAATAACGGTGCGACAAATACGCAGCGAAATGACGGAGTGACGCTGTACAATGTCAACTCTAAGGGCAGCCCACTCTACATTCAGGGTGGACAGGCCACTAGGGTTATCAACTGTGTGTTCAACAATGCCGCTGGTGAACTTATCCTCGCGGATAACACGGTTACTGGTGTGAACCAACTTGTGCGTGGTTGTCACTTCTTGGATACCGCTCAATCAACTGCGGTAACGCATCCGCATGTGTGGGCACCTGGGGCGAATGTTGTTGACCTGTGGGTTGACCATTGCTATTTCGGTCTTATCCCTACTACGACAGCGTACTATATCCAAATTGATGGTGCACAGGCTAGTGGAATGGCTACGGGTTGCTATTTTAACCAAACCAACCTGGACACAGACACAGATGTGGACGTGAGCGGAAGCAACTTCATGATTGTCGGATGTTACGACAAGACTGGATTAGTGGACGCCACTGACGATTAATGATTCATATGGGCGGGGAAACCCGCCCTTTACTTTTTATGGGACACACTAATGCACATTATTATCAAAGATAATAAACCAGATAAATTTGGAAAAACTCGCTCGGAAGCCGAAATGAACCTTCGTAAAGAATGGGGCGGCTCTATGAGTGATGAGCAATTAGATAAACTGAAATGGATGGAGCGAAAAATCAAAGAGAAATACGGACAAACAAAAAATTATATCGGATTAGACCGAGTTGATGAAGTGAAATAATGGCGTTTAAAGTCGCTTATCACAGTGTCACATCTTAGCATGTCGTTCCATGTTCAACAGGGAACGCATACCAAAGGTATTCCAAGGGCATATTGTTATTATTGTCAGAAAACATCTGGACTGAATATCAATATGTATACCGAGGATAAACCAGAGCCGTCGTTACGGTGTCCAGTATGCGGATATTGGGAGGAGTTTGATGATAGGGGATAAGTGGGAGAGGACTAAGGATATTCAGGGACATAGAGCATTATTCTCTATCAAGTGTAGGCATTGTGAGTTGGATATGGAATTGTTCGATTCTCGGATTACAGATGTGCATGGGCAGATAGATTGGGCACCGAGAGAATGTAACCGCATGGTTTACAAGTGCCCCGAATGTGGGGCTATTGCACAGTTTGATATTACAGACAAACATCCTTATTTGCAGGAAATCGTACATAAAAGGAAGATGGCATTAAAGCCACCGCAAAAAATACGTCCCAGACCGCTACCGCCTCCAACAAAAGGGAAACCAATAAGGCTTACTCTTTGGCAGAGAATACTCAAGTTTTTTAAGAGATGGTAGTTGAGTTTGATAGAGATAGCGAACGGGTTATTCGGGCACAGGATAATAACGGAGAATGGTGGAAACTTGAAGGTGAGTGTCGAAGGTGCGGTCAATGTTGCAGGGATTATCCAGAGCCTTGCGAACACCTAGATTATGAGATTGTCAATAACATGAAACTTGCTAAGTGCAAGATACAGCGAGGGGGATTAGGAAAGCCTTGGGGATGTATGGTGTATCCGAGGAATCCTGACGAGGCATTATATCCTGATTGCGGATTCAGGTGGATTAAAGAGTAATGGGTCACGCTACATTTACCCCGAAACAAAAAAACTGGCGGTGGTATAAAGATGACGGCGCATCTCCGACTGAAGCACTTGGCGATGAGATTACAAAGCCGACCCTGCCGGACAATACGAGTAAGATAAGGCTTCGGGTCAATCTTAAAGAAACGGCTGGTGCAAGTGCTAATAACCAAACTATTACTCTCGAATATTCCACGAATGATGCAGATTTTACAGCCATGGGGGCGGCAAACCACTGGGATTATGCAGATGGACAGGCTACAGAGGGCGATACATTATCTGTTCTCAAACTTGGAGATACGGACACCAAGGCGATTTATGAAGAAGGTGGCGGTGGAAATTATTCTTATCCTTCAGGGAATGAGGCGGCTGAATGGGATGTCTGTGTTGTTCCCACGGGGAATGTATCTAGTAATACTACATATTATTTTCGTTGTTCGTTAGAGGGTACGGAAGTACCGCTTGATACGGATGAAACACATCCTCAAGTCTTAACAGCAACGGCTTCACAGAGTGTTACCGCAGAACCCAGTGAGCAGGTTCTTACTTCTTCGTTACCGTCACCGACTGTAACGGCTCAAAGACAAGTTGAGGTTACGCCTAGTGCACAAGCAGTAACTTCATCTTTACCTGCTCCTATAGTTACGGCAGAAATTAATGTTGAGATTGCAGGAAGCGTTGTTACTATCACATCGAGCTTGCCTTCACTTACTGTTACTGCACAAAGGCAGGTGGAAAAAACGCCATCTGTACAGGTGGTTTCTGCTTCACTCCCTGCCCCAACTATAACAGCACAACGTCAGGTAGAGGTTAGTCCGAATGTTCAAACAGTTACTTCGTCTTTGTCTGCCCCGACTGTCATAACGGGATTAGATGTTGAAGTCTCGGCTACTGTAGTCACCGCGACGGCGAGTTTACCAGCACCGACGGTAACCACACAGAAGCAGATCGAGGTTACTCCGAGTGCACAGACAGTCACCCCATCTTTACCATCGCCTGTAGTTACGGCACAGAGGCAGGTTTTAGTTGCGGTCAATGCACAGGCAGTCACATTTTCATTGCCATCGCCGAAGATTACGATTGGAACAGATGCCTTGGCTTCGCCGTCAGTTGTGGATTTAATATTTGGTTTAGAAACACCCACGATTTCGACCCTGCCTGTGGGGGTAAACCCATTGATGGGATACGATGATTTATACCTCAATTTACATATATAGGATTTAACATGGCAAATACATTTGTGAGTTCTTCGAATTTATACATTTTGGATGAAACGGGGGCGGTTACTACTAACCCCTGTGTTATAGAGCGAATTGTATATTTTCCAGCGGTAGCTGCGGACGACCTAATTCTTAACAACGCTGCTGGAGGGAATGCGGTTCTTTTGAAAGCAGGGGCTTCGGATGCTTCTCCTGTTCAATTCAATTACGCCGGATACAAAAAGAGAGTTCACGGATTAACAGTGAACACAATAGATGGTGGTACTGCATACGTCTATCTGAGATGAGGAAACATGAAGAAGGTCTGTTGTTGCGTTCCGTTGTCGTGGGATTATCTACCTGCACAGTTTTTCAAGAGTTACTGTGAAATGTCACAGTATGCCATCGGTAAGTACGGCATGTCCATCACAAGCAACCGCAGTTGCTACATGGACCACATGCGTGACCAACTTGCCAGTATTGCTATTAAGGAGGGGGCTAATTACATCCTGTTTCTCGATGCCGACCAGACATATCCTGCCGATACTCCAGAACGGCTTATGAAGCATGTCGATTCTGGGAAGCTCGTTGTCGGTGGAGTGACACCTGATAAAAGGGATGGGCGACCTTTGGTGTATAAGTTTGGCGACAGAGACAAGATACGGCGATTAGAGCCTGATGAGTTCAAAATCAATCAAGGGTTAAAGTCCGTGGACTGCATGGGGTTTGGTGGAATCATGGTACATCCAAAGGTGTTCCGCAAGATGAAACCGCCCTATTTCAAGATGTCGTGGGATGAGGAGAATCGCCAGTTGTTGGGCGAGGATGTGAAGTTTTATCTCAACTGCCGTCTGTACGGCATTCAGCCGTGGTGTGATACAGACCTAGTATACGGTCATGTATCAAATCGTATTATGAACGTGCATGAGGACTATCAATGACGCACAAATGCAATCCGATGACGATGGCAATCAACGATGGTCTGATTCATCCCGCCGGACAACTAATCCCAGGCAAGAATAAGATGTATTCAGAGTTGCCATTTCTGAAGAGGATATGTCCGTTGACGGGGAATCTATACTGGCGACAAATTACACATTGTCCATTCGACGGAGAACCGTTGTGAGTGTATGGGAAAAGGATGATGAAACACTTGTCGGGCTAAAAGCATCGTTGAGTCCCATGTGCTTATTTCACAGGGATACACAGCCGACAGAGATGGAACTATTCGATACGAAACTACTCCACTTCAAGCTGCATCCTGAGTATGTGGATGAGCCGTGGAGTTTCGCGATAGACGTTGACCTCATGTGCAGATACTGTGGCTGGCGGGATTTATACGGCGTGGCAATCAACGAAGAACATTTTTGGGAACAGGCAAAGCTGTCCGAAAAGCTGATGCTCAAAGAACTGATACGGACATTCTGGTTCAAGAAGCCGTTGCTGGTGTTGAAGGGGATTTATATTTGGCTAAAAAGAAAAAAGACAATCCGAAAGAAATCGTTATAGAACGCACTCCTGGGTGGGAACGCACGAATGATGTTCAGGGGCATTCCCCGAAGTTCCCTATTCACTGTTTCAGATGTTCCGATCAGGGGAAAACAATGCCGATGGCACTACGCCATTCAACGGTTTATTTAGAAGATGCTGATGAACCAAGTGACTGTGGTATCAATCACATGGCTTATAAGTGTCCTCGGTGTGCATGGTTCATCACATTCCATGTAGTTGACGAGGGAGAGTATCTGAAACGAGTGCTTGAGGATTTCAGGCATGGAAACCAGAAGCTAGTCCCAGAGTGCGACAACTGGTCTGATGAACATGAGGAAATTGGGCGACAACTACAGGCTTTAGGTTATTGGGGAGGTAACTAATATCAAACGAGATGATGGGATGCTGGCAAGAAGATCCTACGGCGAAGTTTGGATTGCGGTGTACGTTTCATCCCAAATGCCCGTTCTGCAAAACACCGCTAAGAGTTCTCACTACAAACTTATTGGATTTTAAACTAGATGAGGAACAGGAGATTAATAGCCATGCTTTGGACGTGGACTTTATGTGTCCGGCATGTGGGTACTTGGATATCTTTGGCGTGGCTATCAGCGAAGAACATTGGGGTCGGATACTCAAGCTGTTGGCGGATCTAATGGAAAAGGAAGAGGCGGTTTATTTGGGTGATGTAGAAGAGATTCGCGGAGAGAAAAACGTGGTTCATGGAGTGAGTGTAAAACACACACCTCTATGGGAACGCACTTACAATATTGAGGCACATAAGCCGAAGTTCGAGGTTAAGTGTTTTCATTGTGGCGAGGACATGACGTTGCGACATACCACCTTGCACTATCACGATGACGGAAGTCATGAATACGAACTGAATCAGGCTTGTTATAAGTGTGCAAGATGTGGATGGTTTATACGCTTCAATATCATAGATGAGGTGTCATACCTCAAGGAAATACATACAAAATTTAGGAAAGATATTATCCATCACCCTCCGGTAGAGGAGTGGTCTGAGGATAAGGAAAAAGAGAGACAATTAAAGTCTTTAGGCTATTGGGGAGGAAGATAATGGCTGACGTGATCTATAATTCTTTCAAAAGTAAGATTATGGACGGGTCTATTGATTTAGATACCGATACCATAAAAGTGGCACTTGTCACATCGAGTTACACGCCGAGTCAGGATGACCATGAAGATTTCGCAGATATTACCAACGAGGTAACTGGTTCTGGTTATTCGGCTGGTGGGGCTACGCTTTCAAATAAATCCGTATCAACCGATGATACAGATAATGAAGGTGTGTTTGATGCCAATGATGTGACTTGGGCAAGCTCTAGTATTACAGCTAGGGGTGCCGTTGTTTACAAAGATAGTGGAACCTCTACGACCAGTTGGCTTATCTGTTATTTGGATTTTGGTTCGGACAAAACTTCAAGTAATGGGAATTTTAAAATCGCCTGGAATGCAGAAGGAATAGTCAATTTGGGTTAGTGCCAAAGATAGTTTTAGTGCGGGTGAGATTCTTGAAGGATTTTGCCTGTTGCTATAACAAGGGGGATGAAGCCAGTTTGCTCAAACAAATAGTAGATGTATTGGCAGATAGGGGAATAGTAGAGATTCTATGACCACGTATTATGTAAAGCCTACGGGGAACGACAGCAATACAGGGTTAGGAACTTCTGATGCCCTGGCGTGGAAAACCATAGGCAAAGCGAACACAACGCTCACGGCGGGGGATACTGTGTATATTATGGCTGGGACATACTATGAGCAGATTAAGCCCAGTAATTCTGGAACATCAGGTAATTACATCACATATTCCCGATATGATACGGATACAGTTAATCTTTATGACCAGTCAACATTCGTTGATTTGCGACATAGAGATTACATCCGAGTCCTGTATATTCGCTGTGAAGATACCGATCCGAATAACAATACCACTTCTAATGGCGGATGGGTAAATCTTGGATATGGACAGACTGATGACGGGGCAACGTATTGTGTAATTGATGGATGTTATTTTGAACGAGTCAATCAATATAATGGCATCTATATGCACGGTACGGACTGTCATCATAACCAGATTCTTAATAATACACTGGTTTGTCGCTGTGATTCTGGAGAGCAGGTTAGCAATACTGGACCCGCAGATGCCATTGCCATCAAATATGGGGCACACCACAACCTCATAGCAGGCAATACGATTACAGATGCTTCTCATGCATGTATTGATATTTATGGTGGAAATGAGGGCACTGGACAAAAATGTTCTTATAATATTATCCGAGATAATACTATAACCACACAATGGCATGCGGGAATTATTATTGATAATAGGGCACCAGGGGAAACATCTGATTACAACCTAGTAGAAAATAATACGATTTATAATTGCGGTTCAGGGTGCAGTGCCTCAACTTGTCCAGAAAATCTTTGTGGTTCGTCTGGAGATAGGTCGCGTCCAGACCATGAACACACGGCATTCCAGCATGGAACAAGCCATACGATATTTAGGAATAACAGTGTTTATGGAAATGGTAACGGTTTTTCCATGACGGGAAATTATGCCGAAGATGCCAGAATCTTTAACAATACATTTTACAACAATTTGCGTGGACAAGAAACAAACACCAGTGGAGACTGCCACGATAATGTAATTAAAAACAATATATTTTATAACAATTCGGAACTTGCCATGAGGATGTATATATCAGGCAGTCCGAATGATAACGAGGTCTGCTACAATCTTTTTGAGAGCGGCGCAACATTCAACGAAATGTTGGATGGGACAACCAATAATGGTGTTAGTCTTTCATGGATGGAGAGTACATTCCCGTCCGAATGGCATGATAATGTAACTGGTAATCCTCAATTCACAGATGCCGACAATGCCGATTTTACCCTTGGCTCTGGCAGTGATGCTATAGATGCGGGGGATTGGCTGACCACAACGGCTAATGCGGGTTCAAGTAGTCTTGTTCTCATGGTAGAAGATGCCAAATATTTCAGTGATGGATATGGATTACAGGACGGTGATTATATCCAGTTCCAGGGACAAACATCCACATATCAGATTGATAGCATCAATTATGATACTGGACGAATAGACCTTGCTACTGCGGCGACTTGGACAAGCGGATTAGGAGTATCTTTAGTCTATAAGGGAACAGCACCGGATATCGGGGCTGAAGAATCTATTGCATCTGAGGATGTGTCAATAAATGTCAACTGTCAAACATTGACATTTAGCGTTCCGACTTATTCAGCACAGGGTGATTTGGTTGTCAGTGTAAATGTGGCAACTGTTTCCGCATCATTTCAATTGCCATTAGTGAGTATTGTTACCGAGGGCGCAGAAGGAGGTAATGTCCTTACGGATGGTGGGATTGAGAATTGGGACGATGCAAATACGCCATCTAATTGGGGAAAGTCAGAGAATGGCACATCTACTGTTAATCGAGAAGCAGTTGATGTTCATGCCGGAACATATTCTGCTCGATTAGATGTAGATGCATCAAATTCGTATGTTGATATCAGACAAGATATTACGTTGGTTGCAGAGACAGATTATGTTATTAGATTATATTATAAAAATTCAGCAGGAAGCAAAACCGCTGGAGTCACCTTACACGATACTGCCAATAATGTTTATTTAAAATCTGACGGTACTTTTCAGGGCAGTTCCACCTCTATTTCATTAGCCAATCAAACAGATTGGACTAAGTATGAATTAGATTTTACTACACCAGCAACCTACACAGATTATAGGTTGCATTTCAGAACGGCAGATGCGGCAAGTTCTTCTATTTATTTTGATGCCGCGGAGCTTAATGAGTATTCAATTGGTAGTGCTGAAATTAGTGCTAATACACAGACTCTTTCTTTTTCTGTGCCGGAATATTCTGTTTCATCTGATGCCAATGTATCGGCAGGTGTGCAGGAATTAACATACTCTACACCAACTCCAACGATAACCACTACAGGAGAAAGTGAAGTGGCAACAATATATTATGTAAAAAATGATGGAGATGATGATAAATCGGGCACATCTGATGATAATGCTTGGAAGACAATAGCAAAAGTTAATGCCTCGTCTTTTACGGCGGGAGATTCTATAAAATTTAACAAGGGAGACACTTGGCGCGAACAGTTAGTCCCCCCATCTTCTGGTTCTAGTGGTAGCCCTATTACATTTTCATATTATGGAACTGGAAATGCCCCGATTATTAAAGGCTCTGATTTAGTAACGGGATGGACTCGCGGAGATTGGGTATACATTTTACAGTGTGATGATAATGCTGCAAGCACTGTCGTGTTAAGCTCTGGAACAGACGATACGTCTTGGATAGCCAGTGGCAACACATCAACGCTTCACTCAGATACCGCAAAAACGGGTACTGGGTCATTCGATATGAATGGAGACAACCGATATATCTATACTGATGGAAACTGGACAGACGAAAGCGTTACTTTTCAATTTTGGTGGCGACCCAATGATGCTACAGCTAGTGCCTATGAATTTATTATCGGAATTAACGATGGAGATGATTCTTCTGAAGCGAATGAAATAAATATTGTGAGACATGGTGGCTCTGATGAATTGGCAATCAGAACAAGGAACGCTGCTGACAATGGGGCAACAAGCTATCAAACCAGCGATTTTTCCCCCAGTGCAAATACTTGGTATCAGATACGAGTTGAAATAGGGGACTGCTCGGTAAGTCCGTGGACAGGTATTGCCATCAAATATCGCACGGATGCCTCTGCGAGTTGGACTACTCTTACGGGATCGTGGACTAATGGCAATCCGATGGCAGCCACATTAAATAATCCAGTAAGAATCGGCATTGATGATACAGAAGACCCCGATGCTTTTATTGATGATGTTAAGGTTATGGCAACCAGCGGTTCTGCAACCATCTGGGAAGCATATTGCGACACTGAGCCAAACCTTGTGTTTTTCGATGGAACAGAAGGGAATGCACAAACAGTATTGGCTGATGTAGATTCAGAGAATGATTGGTTTTGGCAGGATGATGTTTTGTATGTTTATTCTACTACTGATCCAGATACGGCTTACACTTCTCCTGGTATTGAAGCCGGTGTTAGAAATAGCTGTGTGTCTGTGGCAGATAAAAATTATGTTACCCTTGATGGATTGCATATTCAACATGCAAATGGAACGTCCAGTAGCGGTGTGGGTGCGACTGGGACAACCACGAATCTTACTGTGCAAAATTGCTCGATAGATTACATCGCTGGTGCTGGAATATGGCTTTATCGCTGTGGCGTTCCGCATACTGTAGATACCTGTATTATCCATGATTGCGGGCGACATGGGGTAAAAATAGATAGGCTTGTTTGTACCTCTAGCAATATGGGAGAAGTGAAGGATTGTACTGTTTATAACACAGATAGAGATGGGATTAATATTGAGGGTGATTATTGGGTGGTGGAGAGCAATACTGTTTATGACATCGCTGATGGATTAACTGATATGCAGGGCATACAGATATGTGCAGGGACTACAAATAACTATGGCAACAATAATATCATCCGTTACAATTTAGTTTATAATGTCAATAATGGTACAGATACAGGTGATGGTAGTGGAATCAACCTAGATATTTATGCCGACAATAATCAGGTCTATTACAATATCGTTTACAACTGTGACGGTGCGGGAATACTGCTTTACCGCTCTCACGGGCATGAGGTTTATAACAATGTCTGTTATGGAAATGCACAGGGAACAAACACATTTCATAGAGCAGAGATAAGATTAGCGGCGGATGCTGGAAACGAAACTTATGATTGTATAGTAAAAAATAATCTCTGTTATCCTACGCATGCTTCTGCATATGCTATTACGGTTGATGCAAATGCTACACCAGAAGATAATACCATAGATTACAACTGCTATTATAAATCTTCAGGAGACTGGTGGAAATGGGGGGCAAGTACAGGTTCTACAATAGCCACATGGCGATCTGCAAGCAGTCAGGGGGCACATGA
>Ga0180438_10007202_pt1 | contig 14624 bp, 10 predicted proteins | sample SS_ome_12_FD_132455 | JGI IMG/M metagenome (GOLD analysis project Ga0180438, IMG submission 132455) | Hypersaline lake sediment archaeal communities from the Salton Sea, California, USA - SS_3_D_2 metaG | ecosystem: Environmental > Aquatic > Non-marine Saline and Alkaline > Hypersaline >...
GCCAGCTATCTCTTTTTTGCGCCGACGCCAGTGGTCAAACCTGGTGGCGTCTTTATCATCCCCGCGCGCTGCGAGGAGGGTGCTGGCGACGGCGTGGGCGAGCAGCGGTTCCTGCACACGATGAAATCAGCGACCGGCATGTCCTCGCTGTTGGCCGAGTTGCGCCGTACCGGCTACCCTCCGGGCGCGCAGCGGGCCTTTGTCATGGCCAAAGTCCTGGAACAGACCGACGTGATCATCGTTGGCAGCGAGACACCAGAGATTGTCCGTGATGCCAAAATGCTGCCCGCCGCTGACATGGACAAAGCTTTCCGCCTCGCAGCCGACAGGCTAGGGCCCAAGCTGGATGTGCTCATCGTCCCTCACGCGCTGCTCACCCTGCCTATCGTAGATCCTGTTTGACAGAGCATACAAGAAAACAAACCAATCTCTTAGATAGGATCAAGATGACTGAGGAAATCCCTGAAAACACGGATGCAGACGACGCCAACTTTATGAGAACTCCTGTCGGCAAGATGACTGAAATTCGGGGGCCATGTGAAACAGAGACGCCCTTTCTGAGCGAGGAATTTGTCACCGACAGCCGTCATGCATCTTGCATTCGCTGCGGGCTTTGCCTGGCCGCCTGTCCTGTCTACCGCGTCACATTGCGCGAGACGGATTCACCTCGAGGCAAGATTGCGCTCCTTCGCGCCCTGGCGGAGAACAAAATAGATCCTGGAGAAGAGTTCTCCTCGCGCTATTACGGCTGCCTGCTCTGCGCCGCGTGCGCCAACATTTGTCCCAGCGGCGTCCCATTGGAAGAGATCCTCCAGACTGTCCGCGACGACATGCAGCGTCACAAGCTGGAACCAGAGGTATTGGCACGTTTGGGCCAGACCATCGCCCAACATCACAACATCTCGGGCGAAAACAACACCAACCGCCTTATCTGGGCAGCCAACATGGCACAAGAGCCAAGCGGCATTCAGACCCACGAGACCGCCGACGTCGTCTACTTTGTCGGCTGTGTGGGGTCTTTCTTCCCGCGCAGCTACCGCCTGCCCCAGACGATGGTCCAATTGATGGACAAGGCCGACCTGGACTATGCCGTCCTGGGCGGCGAAGAGTGGTGCTGCGGCTACCCCCTCCTCATCAATGGCCAGTTGGATGAGGCCAGCGATCTCATTCATCACAACCTGGCAAAGGTAATGGCCATGCACACCAAGAAAGTCGTTTTTACTTGCCCCTCCTGTCTACACATCTGGAATCACGTTTACCCGGCAGCGGCTGGCGGTGAATTGCCTTTTGAACTGCTGCACGCCACCGAATTGCTGGCCGACATGGTAGACGAGGGGCGGTTCGAATTTCGCGAGATGCCGGCTCGACGCGTAACTTATCACGATCCGTGCGACCTGGGCCGCAAGGAGGGCATCTTTGATGCTCCGCGCCGCGTGTTGCGGGCCATCCCCGGCATAGAGTTGATCGAGATGCGAGATAACCGTGAAAACTCACACTGCTGCGGTGGGGGAGGCAACCTCGAGACGTTCGACGCTGCACTCTCACAGGCCGTGTCAACTGGCCGGCTCACTCAGGCACAGGAAATCAAAGCACAGATCATCGCCTCGGCCTGCCAGCAATGCGAGCGAACGCTGACCGACGCTGCCCGCCGGAACAAGGTTCGCATCCGCGTCATGGACGTGGCCGAGCTGGTGTTGCAAGCATTGGATGAAGGTTAAAAGGAACTGTTATTTATGTTGAGTGAAAATAGCCTTGACGACCTGCGCGCCATCGTTGGCGATGAACACTTGATGACCTCGCCCGAGGCACTGGTCTGCTACTCTTACGACGGCACGTTCCACGAGTCGCTGCCTGACGCTGTAATCCATCCCGGCAGTACCGAAGAAGTGGCAGCCATTCTGAAGCTCTGTAACCGCGAGCGGATCCCCGTCATCCCGCGCGGCATGGCCAGTGGATTGGCCGCTGGCACCGTGCCATTGGACGGTGGCCTGGTGCTCAACCTGGTGCGGCTCAATCGCATCCTGGAGATTGATATGGACAACATGATGGCCACCGCTCAGGCTGGCGTGATCACCGCCGACTTTCAGGCCGAGGTGGAAAAGCTCGGTCTGTTCTACCCACCAGATCCTTCCAGCATCCGCCACTCCACCCTCGGTGGCAACGTGGCCTGCAACGCAGGTGGGCCACGTTGCCTGAAATATGGTATCACTGGCGACTATGTCATGGCCCTGGAAGTAGTCCTGGCCGATGGACGAATTATGCGCCTGGGAGGCAAAGCCATCAAGAACGTCACCGGCTACGACCTGGTGAGCCTATTCGTCGGCTCAGAGGGCACATTGGGTATCGTCACCGAAGTCACGTTAAAGCTCGTTGCCTATCCCGAAGCCAAGCGCACCGCTCAGGCAGTCTTTCCCAGGCTTGAGGATGCAGCCGGAGCCATCAACGCCGTCCTACGAGGCGGCATCGTGCCTGCTACCCTGGAACTGATGGACGAGACAGCTATCAACAGCGTGGAGGATTTTCTGCACCTGGGCCTACCGCGCGACGCCGAGGCCGTCCTGGTCATCGAAACCGATGGCGACCAGGCCGATGCGACCCGTGACATGCAAGTCGTCGCCCAAATCTGCCACAAGCACGGAGCCAGTGAGGTACGGGTGGCTCAGACAACGGAGGAGGGCGACGAGTTGTGGCGCGCACGCCGCAGCATCTCCGGATCGCTGGGGCGCAAGCGGCCCAACAAGCTGGGGGAAGACATTTCGGTACCCCGCAGCGCTATCCCGGAAATGATCGCCCGCATCAAGCAGATTTCGGCCAAATACGACCTCCCCATCGTCATCTTTGGTCATGCTGGCGACGGCAACCTGCACCCCAATATCCTGTTCGACAAGCGGGACGAAGAAGAATGGCAGCGAGTGGAGGCGGCGGTGGGCGATCTCTTTGGCGCGGCGGTCGAGGTCGGCGGCACGCTTTCCGGCGAGCACGGTGTAGGGCTACTCAAACGCCCTTACCTGGAGATGGCCCTGGGAATGACAGCCGTGGAGATGCAGAAGCGCATCAAGCAGGCCTGGGATCCCAACAATATTCTCAATCCGGGAAAGATATTCGCTTGAGGAGAAAAGGCCCAATACTGCCTCTGCTTTTGATCGCCACTTCTATGGCTAGACTCCTCAGACTTAAGCAGGAGCCGTTGCACGACTTTTGCATCTACGACACACACCTACGTGGAGGACAGCATGAATTTTCAGAAAGAATTGGCAAAGGTTTTGACCGAACATAGCAATGTTCAAGACAATGTACCCAGAAGCGAACTGATCCGACAAGCAGTGGAGTGCAAGGAGGCACTGGTCTCTACCAACGGCGCGCTGGCCACGTGGACACCTATCGAGTCCACCGGTCGCAGCCCCAAGGACACCTACATCGTCCAGCATCCGGAGAGCCAGGAGGAGATTGATTGGGAATCGCCCAACAACATCCCCATGTCCCCTGAAACCTTTGACATGATCTTTGAAGACGCGCTGCGCTTGCTTCCCGAAAAGAAAACCCTATACGTGACTGACCGTATCCTGAGCGCTGACCCCTCGTACGCGCTGCCCATCAAGTCGGTCTCCGACCAGGCATTGACAGCACTCTTTACGGACAACATGTTCCGGCCCGTCATCCCAGAAGCAGCCAACAGCATCTTTGCCAGCCGGGGCTTTACCCTCGTCGTCGTGCCTTACAACAAGCTGGATCGCGAGCGATACGAGGGCCGGCTGCGGCGCTTGCCCGACGGCAGGACCTCCAACATGGCTGTAGCCATGGATTTTGACCGTCGCCTGGGTGTGATCGTTGGCTCCGCCTATGGTGGGAGTGTCAAGAAGCTCATGTTCACCGTGATGAACTACGTGCTGCCCGGCGAGGGCATCCTGCCACTGCACTGCTCGGCCAACGAAGGTCCCGACGGCGATATCGCCCTGCTGCTGGGCCTTTCCGGCACCGGCAAGACGAGCCTCTCGGCCGACCCACGGCGGGCCCTGCTGGGCGACGACGAGCATGGCTGGAGCGACAACGGCGTCGCCAACTTTGAGGACGGGTGCTACGCCAAGCTGATCAACCTGCGCCCCGACAAGGAGCCAGAGATCTGGAACGCCGTGTTTCACGAGGCGCCATACCAGGAACACGGGGCCATCGTCGAAAACACAATGATGTACCCCGACGGCAAGTTTGACGTAGACGACGAGCGGTTCACACCTAATTCGCGGGCTTCCTACCCGCTCTGTTTCCTGAGCAACATCAAGACCCCACCTGTGGGCGATCATCCGAAAACCATCCTCTTTTTGACCGCCGACGCCAACGGTATTCTGCCGCCAGTGTCAAAGCTAACACCGGAGCAGGCGATGTTGTGGTTCCTGATGGGCTACACGAGCAAACTGGCCGGCACAGAGACGGGCATCATTGATCCGGTCAGTACGTTCTCTCGCTTCTTTGGCGAGCCGTTCATGCCCCGCAACCCGGACGTCTACGCCCGGATGCTGGGCGAGCGAATGAGGAAACACGATTCTCAGGTTTATCTGATCAACACCGGTTGGAGCGGTGGACCTTTTGGCGTGGGCGCCAGAATGGACATCAACATCACACGAGCCATCGTCCACGCGACCCTGACCAGCGAACTGGAAAGCGTGGAATACGACGAAGACGTGCGCTTCCACGTCCTCGTTCCACGCCAATGCCCCGGCGTGCCCTCGGAGATCTTGCAGCCCAAGAACACCTGGGAAGACAAGGAAGCCTACGAAGAGAGGGCCAACAAGCTGGCTAGCGAGTTTAGCACCCACTTTGACAAGGCCTACGGCAACAAAGACATTGACCCCGCCGTCGTGCGGCAGTGCCCTGGAAAGTAGGCCAGATAGAAGTAAGGAGAGACCCTATGCTTACTAAAGAAGAACTCTTGGCGAAAGCCAAAAAACCAGCCAAGGACGCGATGGGATTGCACCCCTTTTACCAGGGCAAGATCCAGATGGTACCCAAGGCCGCGATTCGCGACTTTAGCGATTTTGCCATCTGGTACACGCCAGGGGTGGCTGCGCCCTGTCGTGACATCGAAGCGCACCCAGAGAAGGTCTTTGAACACACCAACAAAGGCAACACCGTGGCTATCGTCTCTGACGGCACACGGGTATTGGGCCTGGGTGACATCGGTCCCGAGGCAGCCATGCCGGTCATGGAGGGCAAAGCGATGCTCTTCAAGTACCTGGGTGGTGTAGATGCCGTGCCGATCTGTCTGGACACAAAAGATCCCTACCGGATCATCCTGGCCGCCAAGCTGATCCAACCTTCCTTCGGCGGGATCAACCTGGAGGACATCTCGCAACCGAAATGCTTCCGCGTGCTGGACATGCTCCGCACCGATCCAGACGTGCGTATCCCGGTGTGGCACGACGACCAGCAAGGCACGGCCACGGTGATCCTGGCCGGCGTGCTCAATGCACTCAAGATCGTCGGCAAAAAGCTGGAGGACATCAGAGTGACGCTCATCGGCACTGGTGCAGCCAACGTGGCCACAGTGCGGCTCCTCATTGCATCTGGTGTCAAGTGGGGCAACGTCTACGCGTGCGACAGCCGTGGCCTTTTACATCCTGATCGTCGGGACATCGAGGCACGCAAGGTTGAGTATGTGGACAAGTGGCGTATCTGTCAGAGGAGCAATGCCGAGGGGCGCGTAGGTGGCCCGGCCGAGGCCATGCGCGGTACCGACGTTTGCATCGCCCTCAGCAAACCGGGACCCGGCACGATCCTGCCTGAGTGGGTGGCAGCGATGAACGAGGACGCCATCCTCTTTCCGGCAGCCAATCCCATCCCTGAGATCTGGCCCTGGGAGGCCAAAGAGGCTGGCGCACGCATCGTAGGCACCGGACGGTCTGACTTTCCCAATCAGGTAAACAACTCGCTGGGCTTCCCAGCTATCTTTCGAGGGGTGTTGGACGTGCGGGCGACGACGATCACCGATGAAATGGCCATCGCGGCTGCGCAAGAGATCGCCCGCTTTGCCGAGGAACGCGGCATCCACGAGGACAACATCATGCCTACCATGGACGAGTGGGAAGTCTTTCCTCGCGAAGCCGTGGCTGTGGCCCTAAAGGCTCAAGAACAGGGCGTGGCACGCCGGGATCTCTCGCGCGACAAGCTCTACGCCATGGCCGAGGCAAAAATACACCAGGCGCGGGAAATGGTCCGATTCTTGATGGAAAAAGAGATCATTCCGCCGGTGCCAGCGGAATGGGCATAGATGGGTTCAAGGAAACGAAGGAGTACAGCCATGTATGACTTGATTGTCATCGGCGGCGGACCCGCCGGCATTACTGCCGCTGTAACAGCCATCAACCGCCGACTAGAAACGCTCATCATCGCTGAGCGCTGGGGTGGCCAGACCACCTACATGATGGAACTGGAAGACGCAGAGCCCCACCAGGTGATCACCGGCGAGGAGCTGTTAAGCCAGTTTCGCCAGCAGTTGGACTATCTGGACTTTTGCCGTCACTACGACCGGGTGGTGCAAGCTTTGCCAGTGGAAGACCACTTTTCGGTCGTCACAGTCGACGGCGATCGGTTCGAGGCCCAGTCGCTGATCATTGCCACCGGGGCAAAGCCGCAGAGACTCAACGTGCCTGGCGAAGAGCCATTGGTTGGCCGAGGCTTGAGCTATTCTGTGGTCACCCATGGCTCGCTTTTCCTGGGCAAAGAGGTCGCCGTGATCGGCACCTATCGCCGGGCGCAACTGGCGGCGTTGGAACTCGCCCAGCACGCTCACCAAGTCTATCTCTTTGCGCCAGAACTGCTTCCCCCTGACTGGCCACTCGTCAAGACGCTGCGCCGCACGCCCAATGTGAGCATCTACGAGGGAGCAACGGTGCGCGAGGTGCGCGGCGAACGTTTCGTGGAAGGCATCGCCGTCGAGACGGTAGACGGCGCGCTGCTGGACGTGCCGGTCAAGGGGATATTCGTCAAACTGCCACGGAAGGCCAATTCCGATCTGGTACGCGATTGGGTCGACCTGGATGAAGAAGGGCGAATCACGGTCGGTCTTTACGGTGCGACGAGTTACCCGGGCACTTTTGCCGCCGGCGACGTGACCCACATCTCGGAACAGGTGCTGGTCCACATCGGCGAAGGGGCCAAAGCAGCCATCGAGGCCCACAGCTACCTGCTGGCGAAATGGGGTGAGACGGGTAACAGCAGCGACGAGTAGGCTCTATAGACAGCCATCACCCGCCAAAGCGGGGCGCTTGCACACAAGCGCCCCGCTTTTGACTTGTCGCTCCTGATGGCCGATGGTATAATACCCCTGTCCTCAGCTTTGTCCTGGCGCAGACGAGTGACACGCGGCAGCATGCAGAGTGGGGGGGAACGAGTCGCTGTCAATTGTGACAGACCATGACGGATAAAGGCAGAGAGAACGAGTGAGAAAACCAATTGACGTTTCCTACGACCTGCGACTGGCACCAGACGCGGAACAGGTGATTCAGTCAGTGGTCGCCGGTCGCTTTGCCGACCGGACGAGCTATCTGATGCAATTGCAGGCCTGGCGGCTGGCATTGGTCGCCGGCTTTGACGAACTGATTTGCCTGGATGCACTTAACTTTACACCGTTCGACTACCAGGTGGAAGCTGCCCAGACGGCCCTGCGTCGCTTTCGGGGACGCGGCCTGCTGTGTGACGAGGTGGGACTGGGCAAAACCATCGAGGCCGGGTTGGTACTCAAAGAATACCTGATGCGCCAGATGGCAGAGCGCGTGCTCATTCTCACCCCACCGGCGCTGGTAGAACAGTGGCGCGAAGAACTGGCCACCAAGTTCCGCCTGACAGACTTTGTGACCAACTACGATCCCGACTTTCGCGAGTTGGGCCGCCAGGCCTGGGTCGAATTTCCTCACGTTATCGCCTCGCTGGCCACGGCCCGGCGGGTAGAACATCGCCGGGCCATCACTCAAGTGGTCTACGACCTGGTCATCGTGGACGAAGCGCATCACCTCAAGAACCGATCCAGCGTCTCGTGGAAACTGGTCAACGCTCTTCAGCAGAAATACATCCTGTTTCTCACAGCCACCCCGGTGCAGAATCGCCTGGAAGAGCTCTATAACCTGATTACCATCCTCAAGCCGGGCCAGCTCAAAACCCCCCGCGAGTTCCGCCGGCGGTTCGTCGTCCAGGGTGACCCGCGCCTGCCCAAGAACCGGGGCCGACTGCGTGAACTGCTGGCTGACGTCATGGTGCGCCACGCACGCGGGCAGGTGGGCATTCAACTGCCGCCCCGTCGCGCGCATACCATCCGCCTACGATTGAGCGCTGAGGAACGTGATCTGTACGACGACGTCAGCGCTATCGTTCGACGACAGATGGCAAGAGAAAATGATGGACCCCGGCTCTCGACGGCGCATCGCTTCACCCTACGAACCTTACAGCGGGAGATTGGCAGCTCACCAGCCGCTGCTGTGCCCACGCTGCTGGCGCTGTCCCGCCACGATGTCCTGGCCGGCGACCGGGAGACACTGCTCGCCCTGGCCGAGCGTGCCGGACAGATCGCCTCCTGGGCCAAAGGCGCGGCTCTGGAAAAACTGTTGATGTCCCAACTGGCCGCCAGTTCAAACGAAAAGTTGCTTGTCTTTACCCACTTTCGCGTCACACTGGAACTGCTGGCCGATCTGCTGCGCGGCATGAACGTAGATTTTGTGCTCTATCACGGTGGACTGTCGCAGGCAGCCAAAGACCAGGCCATCCATCGTTTCGAGACCGAGGCTCAGGTGTTGCTCTCCACAGAAGCGGCTGGCGAGGGACGCAACCTTCAATTCTGCCACACCATGATCAACTTTGACCTGCCCTGGAACCCCATGCGCATCGAACAGCGGGTGGGCCGCATCCACCGTGTGGGCCAGACCCGTGAGGTGAACATCTTTAACCTAGCTGCCGAAGGTACGGTAGAAGATTACATCCTGGACATTCTTGACCGCAAACTGAACATGTTCGAGTTGGTCATCGGCGAAATGGACATGATTCTGGGGCAACTGGAAGACGAGCGCGATTTTGAAGCTCTGGTCATGGAGATGTGGACGCGTGCCAGCACGTCCGGCGAAGCGGCCACAAAATTCGAAGCATTAGGCGAGGCATTACTGCAAGCCAAAGAGCGCTATCAGCGAACCAAAGAGCACGATGAAGCATTATTCGGCGAGGATTTTACGGCAGAATGAGTGATTTGGCCGATTTCGTGTTGAATGCCTTTCAGCAAGAAAATGCCATCGTCGATCCACCGGCCTATGGTGTGCACGAGGTGCTGCTGCCCGACGAAGCCGCTCACCGCTGGGGAGTGCCCCCTTTTCTGCGCCTGACTTTTGGCGACACACCTCTGCCAGACCCCCTTCTCCGCACCGAAGCCCAAGAAGTCATTCGCCTGGGTTATGGTCACCCGCTGGTAGAGACCTTGGCCGAAGAATTGCGCGCCCGCTCGGCGTGTGCCGTCGCTCACATCAACAACGTCCGCCTGGACAAATACGGCCTGGTCCAACTGGCCCGCCAGTCGACGAGCCTGCCGAACGCCCGCCTCACCGCAGTGCCGCGTCAGGTTGAGCGTCCGGCCTTGAGCCATTATGCCGTCTTTAACTATCAGGTCGCCCTGATCACCGACGAAAAACGCGAGCGACTCGTGCCGGTGATGATGGATCTCCAAGCAGGTCACGCCGTTGCCGACCGCGCCCAGCTCGAGACGGTGATGCTGCTGGAAAGCCAGACAGCCTTTGCCGAGCTGCCGCCAGCGCCGGTACGCTGGATGGAGACGCCTCCGCCTGGAGATGGGCCACTCACAGAGCCAGTGCTCTCGGCACTGCTGGAGCGCGCCACCGACGCCGCACTGGATGAGATAGCAGCCCCATTGGAGCGGCTAAAACGCCGGGCAGCGCGTCACCTGGATCTAGACCGCGTCCGCCTGACGGAATATTACGATGGTCTGGCTCACGACCTTGATCACCGCATCGCCCGCGCCAGCGACGACGACCGACGCAAGTCGCTGGAAGCCAAGTTGGCCGCCGTGGAGGCTGAGCGAGAAGCCAAGCTGGCCGATGTCGAAGCCAAATATCACCTGCGGATCGAGATGGTCCTGGTGAACCTGATGGTCATCACCCAGCCCAAGGTGCTCTTGCCAATCCAAGTGAGCGACCGACGCACCAAGATCGAACGAACGGTTGTCTGGGATCCACTGCTGCATCGACTGGAACCGCTGGTCTGCGACGTCTGTGGCCGACCGGGAGAGCGGCTCTTTTTGTGCGCCGGCGGCCACCTGGCCCACGAGGAATGCCTGCTGGCCGAGCAGTGCGTGGACTGCAAGCGCCTCTACTGCCACCTCTGCACCGACCAGATGAGCCGTTGTATCGTGTGCGATCGACCCGTGTGTCAGCACAGCCTGAATCACTGCAGCGACTGCGGGCGGGGCACCTGCCGCGAACACGTGAGCCTGTGCCACGCCGCCGACGGCGAGCCCGCCCGCCTGACCGAACCAGAAACCACACTGCCAGCCGAGCCAATGCTGTCGCCAGAGGAGCTTTCTCCAGAGCTGCCGAAACCGCCCAGGGAAAGGAGCCGTCTCTCGTCGGCCAGACGCCAGGCTGCCGAGCGATCCCGCCGTCAGGTGAGACAGCCAGCAAGAAAAATCGCCGGCGTTACTGGACACCACATCAAGGTTTTTGTCCACCCAGACGCGCCGGTGGTGGAAGCTTTTTTGCTCGACAAAGAACAGAAAGAGATTGCCATTCGCACCTGGCAACTGGTAGAAGATGGCATCGTGGTGTGGTGCAGGTGCGAAAAGGGACGGAATTGCAGCGTTGACGGCAACTTGAACAAACCCGCACGCGCTAGCGACATTCCTGCACAGATCAAAAAGCAGGTCGAGAATCTGGCGCACGAATATGGTGTTTCAATCCGCCGCATCGAGTGGCACGCCATCACTCGCGGCGAAATGCGGCGACAGGCAGGGCCGGTACTGTGGGGAGACTGGAGAAACGAGGAGAAGCTAGCCCTGGCCCGCGTTGGCCATCGGGTGGCCTACAGCCAGCAATTTCCGTGGGCCACTGCACGTGGGATAGAATTGCCGGCTTTTGCGCGCCAGATGGAGGCTGCCGAAGCAATTGAGGTCGGCCACGTGATGCAGATGGCTGAGGGCCTGCTACACTTTGAGGGTGTGTTGCCGCGCGACGAACTGTTGGCCCGCGTCGTGGCCTTGGCCCGCCCCGGCGCGTGGTACACGCCCGAACGCGGCACACAGATTCTGTTGGCCAACACGGCCCTCCGGCAGCCTACCGGCAGCGGACTCGTCAGCTTGAAAGACACCGTCCGGCCGGCCACGCTGATGAAGCGAAAACTGGAACTGAGATTTCCGCCCCGCGAGTTTGGCCGGTTGGAGCTGCTGGACGCCGCCGATCCTGACTTACCGCTGGCCAGAGACCTGGCACGTCTCGAGCGCAAGCTTGGCCAGATCGTTGACCGGGACGTGGACATACGCCATCTCCAAATCATCGCCAAGAACCAGCCATCCATTGAAGCGGTACTGGCCGAACTGGCCGACCAGTACGAGGTGCCCGAAAAGCGCGCCGATGACTGGATCAAGTGGCTGACGCGATTGTGGGAACAGACGCCACGCTACGAACTTGGTGGGCGGACACCGGCCGAGGCCAATAAAATGACCAAGGCGCAGGAGAAGAAAAGGATATGATCGAGGGATAACATGGCCAAGTTGATCCATCGCACCCAGGAGTGGGAAGTCAAAGCAGGCATAACCATCCGCGATGTCATCCTCAAGACAGGGCTGAATCCAGAAGCGGTACTGGCCGTCCGTGACGGGCAACTCATCAACAACGACACCAAAGTCCAGGACAGCGACATCATCAGACTGATCGATGTCGTTTCTGGTGGCTAGCCCTACCAGTTTCCCCGTTCACCCATCGCGAGGTAACGATGAAATGTCGAAAATGCGGCCATGAGGCCGTTTTGAATATGCGCCGCCACAAGCTAGCGCTGTGCGCCACACACTATCTGGAATGGTTTCCGCAGCAGGTCGAGCGCACCATCGGCAAATACAAGATGTTCACTCGCGACGATAAAGTGTTGGTGGCCGTCTCGGGTGGCAAGGACAGCCTGGCCCTGTGGGACGTGCTGCTGAACCTGGACTACCACGCCGAGGGGCTCTACATCGGCCTGGGGATTGACGGCGGTTTCGGTTACTCTGATCTGTCGCTGGAGAAAATAAAAGAGTTCATGACGACGCGGCCTGGAGCCGTGCTGCACAAAGTAGACATTCGCCAGGCTTATGGCGAGAGCATGTCACAAGTAGCAGCACGCAAGCACCGAGGGCGGGGCAAGCCCTGTGCCGTCTGCGGGCTGATCAAGCGCTACGTGATGAACCGCGTCGCCAGCGAGAGCAACTTTGACGTCCTGGCTACCGGTCACAACCTGGACGACGAGGTAGCCGTGCTCTTTGGCAACACACTGCACTGGCAGACAGGCTACCTGGCCCGGCAAGCGCCGGTGCTCGAGGAAGTGGACGGCCTGGCCCGCAAAGTCAAGCCGCTCTGCCGCCTCTATGAGAGAGAAATAGCCGCCTACGCCATTGTCAAAGGCATTGACTACATCTACGAGGAGTGTCCCCACGCCGTCGGCTCGACGACGAATCGTTACAAAGAGCTGCTGAACCGCCTGGAGCTCGATTCACCAGGGGCCAAGTTGCAGTTCTACATCACCTTTCTGAAGGCCAAGGAGCAGGGCTTCTTTCAGAAAGCGACAGAGCAAGTGATCTTGCACGCTTGCGAAAATTGTGGCCAGCCGACGACCGCGCCAGGAATATGCACCTTTTGCCGGCTGTGGCGACCTGCACAGAATCAGGTAGAGCCAGATGCGCAGGACCAGTCTTCATAGGCTGGGAAGCTGTGCCGGGCAAATCACGATCAGGTGCGCGCTGCCATCGCTTCAGCCAGTAAGCACAGAATCTCATACATGATCGTGGCCCCGACGAGCGCGGTGTTCCCGCTCGGATCAAACGGCGGTGCAACTTCCACCACATCGGCACCGATCAGGTTCAGCCCGCGGAGGCCCCGCAACAGGGCCTGGGCCTCGATCGTGACGAGGCCACCGACTTCTGGGGTCCCAGTGCCGGGGGCGTAGGCCGGGTCCAGGCCGTCAATGTCGAAGGAAATATAGGTTGGCCCATCACCCACGACTCGGCGCGCTTCAGCGATCACTGCGTCCACGCCGAGCTTGGTGAATTCCTCCATGAAAATGACACGCATGCCGCTGCCAAGGGAGTAATCCCAGCCCTCACTCGTGTTCTGGGCACCGCGAATGCCAATTTGCACCGTGCGCTCTGGGTCCAGCAAGTTTTCCTCCACCGCCCGGCGGAACGGTACACCATGGTTGGATTTGCAACCCATGAATTCATCCCAGGTATCCGTATGCGCATCGACATGGATCAACCCGATCGGGCCATCGGTGACGATGGCCCGGAAAATCGGCAGAGTGATTGAATGATCGCCCCCCGCCGCCAACGGCACGACTCCGGCCTGATGAAATCGTGCAAAGAAACGGGTGATGTCAGCGTGCGTCGCTTCCACCTCATAGACCCTGGTGAAGGGCACATCGCCCGCATCGCCAATGCGACAAAGTTCATAGGGGTTGATCCGCGTCGCGTGGTGAATCGAGCGCATCATGCTGGAAGCGTTGCGGATTTCTCGCGGGCCGTGGCGCGCGCCCGGCCGGTTTGTGACCGCCCCGTCATAGGGGACTCCGATCATCGCAATGTCCAACACAGTTGGATCGACGATGAGCGGCGTCCGCATGAATGTTGGGATGTCCATATAGCGGGGCGCCAGCATGGACGGGCTAGCACCAGGGTTTGCCGGCGTATGATTGAGCATGTCAGTCTCTCCTTAAAAAAGCCTTTCAGAATAATTCCTCGACGCTCAGGTAGCCCTGTCCAGCATCGGCAAAAATGATGACGATGGTCTTCTGTGCGCTCTCCGGGCGGCGGGCCAGGCTCAGGGCCACATGCGCCGATGCGCCGGAGGTGATGCCTACCAGGAGCCCTTCTTTGGCCGCGATATCGCGGCAGGCAGCAAAGGCATCTTGTTCGCTGACGGTGACAATTTCGTCCAGCAACGCCCGGTCAAAGAGGCCAGGCACAAAACCAGGACCGATGCCCAACAAGCGGTGGGGCCTGAACTCACCCTGCGACATCAGCGCCGCTCCCTCGGGTTCAATCCCGATAAAGCGTAGCGACGGCTTGCGGGCTTTGAGCGCCTGGGCCACACCGGTCATCGTGCCGCACGATCCCAGGCCGTGGATAAAGATGTCCACCCGGCCCTCCGTGTCGCGCCAGATCTCCTCTGCCGTGGTTTCGCGGTGGCTTTGAGCGTTGGCTGGATTGTGATGCTGCTCCATATAGATGGCGTCCGGCAGAGCCGCCGCCAGTTCGCGAGCCTTCTCCCTCGAGCCTCGGATACCCAACTCGGCGGGCGTAAGCACCACTTTGGCGCCCAGAGCGCGTAACAGCTGCTTGTGCTCGTCGCTCATCAGCTCCGACATACAAATAACGACACGATAGCCCTTCAGCCGGCCAA
>Ga0180438_10007205_pt1 | contig 14621 bp, 13 predicted proteins | sample SS_ome_12_FD_132455 | JGI IMG/M metagenome (GOLD analysis project Ga0180438, IMG submission 132455) | Hypersaline lake sediment archaeal communities from the Salton Sea, California, USA - SS_3_D_2 metaG | ecosystem: Environmental > Aquatic > Non-marine Saline and Alkaline > Hypersaline >...
GTTCAGTTCACAGCGAATGGAAAGAGCTTTTGGGTCGGGGATTTCGTCAGGCGTGAGGAGCACGGGCCCCATAGGTGCGAATGTGTCAAAGCTCTTGCCGCGCACCCATTGGCCCCCGCCTCTTTTCTGTTGCCAGACGCGCGCCGATACGTCATTGGCACACGTGTAGCCTACGACATACTCGAGGGCCTCGTCTCGGGAGACGTCGCGGCAGGTCTTGTCAATGACAACGGCGAGTTCCGCTTCGTAGTCGACTTCGTCTTCGCACACTTTGGGAATGCGGATGGCCTCGAGGTGGCCCGTGGCCGCTGCCGGGTTCTTCATGAAGACCACCGGCTCCTCCGGCAATGGCGCCCCGCTTTCCTCGGCGTGTTTCCGATAGTTGAGTCCAATACAGAATATGGCGCTCGGCTCGATCGGCGGCAGCCATCGTTGCGGCGCCACCAATTTGTCCGTAAGGCGCGCCCCGGGACTCAGTGGGTCGCCTTCGATCCGCAGAAGCTGGCCGTCTTTCTGCTCCACAGCCCACGTTGTTCTGTCGTCTCGATCAATAACCCGTGCGATTCTCATTGGTGTGTTTCCTTAAGCTCTGCGACGCGAAATCATTTACAGGAAAACGCTCCGGCCGCCGTCCATTAGGGCGAACAGACTGTGCCCGAGTTCCCGCAGCAGTCGATCGAACCGCACGACGGGAAAACCGAGGACGTTCTGATAACACCCCTCGTACCGCGCCACGAGAAGGCTGCCGGGTCCGTCGACGGTGTAGGCCCCCGCACGATCAATGGGATGCACCGTCTGAACAAAGGTGTTGATATCGTCTGGGTCAAGACTTCTGAACGTAACTCGCGTTCGTTCATATCCCTCGGCGGTGTTTCCGCTGCCGGCGTCGATCAAGGAAAGCCCCGTCAGGACTTCGTGGGTCTTGCCCGAAAGGCGCGTCAACATGGTGCGCGCTTCGTCAATGTCGTTTGGTTTGCCCAACGCCTGGCCGTCGAGGAATACCAGCGTATCCGCACCGATAACCAGTGCGGGTTCAGCGAGGCGCGCCGCCACATCGTCGCGTTTTGCGCGGGCGTTCTCGATAACTAACGCGGCGGGAGGACCGTCAAGACGCTCTTCCGCTTCACTGGCGATGACGTCGAAGGTCAAGCCGAGCGCCTCGAGCAACGCTTTCCGGCGGGGCGACCTCGATGCCAGAACAATCCGCATCCGGGAACGGCTCCTTATTTCGGGTTTTCTTGGCCAGGTCCCTGGACAGTGGGCGTTTGCGCGAGCGGCGCCGTTTCAGGAATCCATTTCCCGCCGCGGCCGACAGTCTCAATGGGGGCGCCGTTGTCGACGATCAAGGTTCCTTCGGGTACCAAGAACTGCGTTTTGCTTTGGTCGATAGGCGCATTCACGCGATAGTCGGCGACCTCAATGACGACCTCAGACTCGGCGTCGGTTTTCAGCCGGATGCGATACGGCAGAAGCCGCTCGCCGCGCATGTAGATGCGAACCGACTGGAAAAACGATTCCTCGTCACCTGCCTTTGGCGTGAGCTCGAGAACAGCAACATCGTCTCCTTCGCCCTTCGCGTCGAGAAACACGACCGCGTATGCTTCTCGGAGGCGCTTGGCGTCGTCGTCAAAGCCGAGAAACAAGGCTTCGGTTGCCGGGTCGTCCTGCAAATCGTGGCGCTCCAGTTGCTCGATCTCGGCCACGTATGTATAGATCATCTCGCCATCGACTATGTAGACCATTTCGTCGGGATCGATGTAACGAAGCATCAGACGACGGGGCTTCGCGTAGTACAAGGTGCCTCGCGAAACATTGGTCTCCTCCGGGTTCTTAGTTGTCTGCCTGAACTCGGCCTCGAGCAGGCGGATTGCCTGACGTTTCTCGACGAATTCGGCAAAGAACTCTTCGAACCGCTCGTCCGTTTGCGATGGGGAAAGCACGATCAGAACCAGTGCCGCTAGCATTCGGTTGTCTCCCGCTCATCGGTTGGGCCATCGTGTTGAATTGCTTCTTCGGCATCGGCGGTTTCGGGGGGCGCGGACTCGGCGTGCGCCTCCGGGGCGACGTTTGCGGCGCTGGAAACGCTCCCAGACGGCTCGGCATCGTCCGTTGGGATTATCCGACACAGCAGACTCCGGTGTGCGTCGAGGATCGCCAGCAGTTCCACGCGCAGTCGGCGCCGTTGTTGCTCGAGCAAATCGATATTTCTGGCGATCTCGCCGGGAATCTTCGTTGCCTCGAGCATTGCGCGTTCTTTTTCCAGTCGGCCCTCTTCGACCAACGCCTTGGCCTCGCGTTTGGCCGCCTCGATAATCTCATCACCAAACTTCTGCGACGAGACGAGAGCGCTGCGCAACGTACTTTCCATCTGCCGGTACTCTTCAAGTCGGGCCTTTCGTTCTTCCTGCTGCTGTTCGAGGGAGTGGACTTTACGGATAAGCGCCTCGAAACGATCGGCCACCTGTTCGAGGAATTTTCTCACTTCTTTCACGTCGTAGCCGCCCCACAACGAACGGGAGAAACGTCTATTCAGGATGTCGCTGGGGGTCAGGGCAGCGCTTTCGCCGAGGACCTCGGATACGACTTTCTTGTCGCGCATCGCCATAAAATTCTATACCTAAATGTTTTCCGGTGTGCCGCTTGGCTTACTTGCCCAGTTCTCTTGACCGCGCCGCCGCCGCGTCCACAGCTGCTGCAACGACGCGCTCGAAACCGTCGGCCGCGAACTGTTTCAGGGCCGCCTCCGTCGTGCCGCCCTTCGAGGTGACGCGCTCGCGCAGGATGGCTGCGGGCTCCCCGGATTCTGCAAGGAGCCTACCCGCGCCCAGCAGCGTTTGCCCGGCGAGCCGAGTGGCCACATGCTCAGGAAGTCCCTGGGCCGTCGCCGCCTTGATCAAGCACTCGACCATGTAGAAGAAGTAGGCCGGCCCGCTGCCGCTGAGCGCCGTGACGGCGTCAATGGCCGGCTCGGGCACCGTTTCCGCTATCCCGACGGCCCCGAAGATCTCGCGCGCCAGTTCGGCGTCCTTCTCCGTGCAATTCGGGCTGAGCGCGATGCCGGCCGCCCCGGCGCTGACCAGGGCAGGCGTGTTCGGCATCACGCGGATGACGCGCACGGCCGTCCCGAGCCGGCCCTGCAAATAGTCGATCGAAATGCCCGCGGCGATAGATATCACGAGCTTTTCAGGCGACATACCGGGCTCGAGTTGGTCGAGCGCTTCGGCCATGGTTTGGGGTTTCACGGCCAACACCAGTGTGGCGCACCGGCGTGCGAGATCCTCGGCCGATGCTGCGACTTGAACACCGAGGTCGCTGGCGGCCGCCGCCTTAGCCGGATCGACGTCGTAGATCAGGAGGTTCTCCGCGGCGAGCTTGCCGTGTTCGAGAAGTCCGGCGAGGATCGCGCTGCCCATATTGCCGTATCCGAGAAACCCGAGGGGTCCTGCAAGCTCCATGTCATTCTCCTTCGTTTGCGTTAACCCTGTCCTCGCCGACGACGGTCAGGTCCCGCACCACGGCGATTTCATCGCAATCGGGCCACATAGGACACCGAACACAGTCGTTGAATACTTTGTGCGGCAGGCCCCGCTTGTCGATCTCCCGGAACCCGTGCTTGATGAAGAACTCCCCTTTGCGCGTCAAGGCGTAAACACGGGCAATCTCGAGTTGCCGGGCCTCGGCGATACAGGCATCGAGCAGTCCCGCGCCGACGCCGCGGCCGCGAGACTCGTCACGCACCACCAGTGATCGGATCTCCGCCAAATCGGCCATATCGATGTGGAGCGCGCAGCATCCGGCTATGAGACCGTCCTCGACATAGACGTGGAAATCGCGCGCGGTTTCATAGAGTTCCATGAGCGGACGTGGCAGCACGTCGTCGTTCTGTGCCGCAGCGTCCAGAAGCTTCTTGATGCCCGGGACCTCGGCGAGTCTGGGTTTACGGATCAACGTGCCCTCCGCAGCGTCTGCTCCGGCGCATCTTAAGCCAAGCAGCCGGCGCAGCCGCCAAACGCAATGAAGAAACGCTTCTTAGGGCGCATAAACGCAATGCCGCCGTCCGCGCCCGAATCAACGGCTCAACGGTTCACGAGGTTCGGCGGCGATAGTGTATCACAAGGGACGACGCTGTGCGCAACGCCCGCGATTGCTCCAATGGCCGGGTAGGAAAGGCGGGCGAGCGTTTCGTGCGGCGCGACCCGTGTCATTGGCGCGGCGGGCGGGCGCGATTCTGGTGGTGCGCGACGCGAGTCTTGGCGCAAGAGGCCGGACAGACGCCTCTGGGCTTCGTGCCATTGGCTTGGCGGGCTTCACGCGTCTGTCGGGCAGTTACGTATGCAGCGGCCATGGATTCACGCAGTGTTGCGGGGTTGCAGATTCGGGCGCGAAGCGTTAGGATCGCAATACGGTCGTGCGCGCCCACTGTTTTTGGGGCGGGGGCTGTGCAGTGACGGATGGTGGGAACATGGCGCGGGTCAAATGCTCGAATTGCTCGTTCGTGAATCCCGAGGCCAAGAAGGTTTGTGCTCGGTGCGGGACCCCTTTGCCCAAAATCCGACTCGAGGTGAAGTCTCCGCCGCCGATGCAACGGCCGCAATTGAACGAGGATCCGCAGTTCCAGTTTCACAAAGCCCAAATTGTCGCGAACCGCTACACGATCATGGACATGATTGGCCGGGGCGGCATGGGTTGCATATACAAAGCGTATGACAACACGCTGAACGAAGAAGTGGCCCTGAAAACCCTGCTCCCGCAGTTTCTGCGCGACAAGATAGTCCTCGATCGTTTTTTCAACGAAGCCCGGATTGCGCGTCACCTTTCCCATCCCAACATTGTGCGGATTCATGACATCGGCCAGGCAGGGAAGAACATCTACATCTCGATGGAATACCTGAAGGGCAAGTCGCTTCGTGCGCTGCTCGATGAACAGCTTCCCGGCCAACGGCTGTCGCTTGACATGACGCTGCGGATCATGGATGAACTGTGTGCCGCACTGGAGTACGCCCACAAGTTCACGGTGCATCGGGACATCAAACCCGAGAACATCATGATACGCGAGGACGGCGCCATCAAGCTCATGGACTTCGGCATTTCCAAGCTGATGACGAGCGCGAACGTGACTGCGACCTCCATTATTATGGGCACACCGTACTACATGTCGCCCGAGCAACTCCGCGACAGCAGCCGCGTCGACGCCCGGGCAGACATTTACAGCGGGGGCGTGGTGCTGTATGAGATACTGACGGGCTCCGTTCCGACCGGGGTGCCCAAACCCGCGTCGCAACTGTCGCGCGAGGTGCCGCCGGCGCTCGATCCGATCGTGGCGAAATGCGTCGAGCCGGAGCCGAAGGATCGCTATCAGACAGCTACGGCGTTGCGCGAGGCGCTTCGGCAAGTCCGGGAGGCGGTTGCGTCGACGGCCGGTGCAAGACGTCGCGCCGGCCGGCGCCGGGAGAGAGGCGTCTTTCCCTTGCGCAGGGTCGTGGGCGGCATTCTTGCCGCGTTGGTCCTCGCGGCTGCCGGCGTGGGTGTGAGCGTGGCCGAGAAACACCGGCGCGCGGCGCGCGCAGACCATGCGGCACGCCTGGAAGAACTTCGACGAAACGCTGGCGGCGCGTATCGGGAAACCTTTGCGGAGAAGTATGCACGGCTTGAAAGGCTCGTCGGAAAGGCCCGCATCCGGGCCAACGTGGCCGCCGAGAGCAATGAGGCGCGGGGCAAAACTGCGGCACTGGGCGAAAAATGGTGGGAACGCGCACAGGAGGCCGTCGAGCATGATCGCTCCCGGGCGCTTCTCTACGGGCGCTACGCCCTCGAGTGCTTCCTGGCCTCCGTTGTCCGGAAGGAGAATATGGCGTTTGTGCCGCCGGGCGAAGTGGTGGTTGGGGGGAGCGGGAATCCCGTCCCGCTGGATGGGTTTTTTATCGATAAAACCGAAGTGGTCAATGCCGACTATGCGGTCTTCTGCGAGGCAGGATGGCCGCTGCCGATGTATGGGGATCTCGTCTGCTACGAGCCCCTCCTTGACCGGGAGTTTTACGCGTCGGATCCGGCTTTTCCTGTGACGATGGTGACGTTTTATGACGCCCAAGCCTATGCCGCCTGGAACGGTAAGAAGCTCCCTACGGAAGCGCAATGGGCTCGAGCGGCGTACGGGTGCGCCGAGTCTGAGAGTCCCTATCCCTGGGGCGTCGATCCGTACGCCGGCGCGGCGAATTGGGCGAGTCCGGAGGACGGCAGGGTCGGGCCCGCGCCGCCGGGTGGATTCGAGGATGACCAAACGGACTCGGGCTGTTTCGACATGGCGGGCAACGTGGCTGAATGGACGCGCAGCCTGGCCTGGCCTTTGCCGTATGACCCGAACGACGGCCGCGAGAATCAGGAGGACATTTACTTCGGCAAGATACTGTCGATTTGCGGCGGAGATTTCCATACCCTGCCGGAATTCAGGCTTGACGGCCGGCGGCAGATGCGCTACGGGGACTGCTGGCCGTGGCTTGGCTTTCGTTGCGTGTGGGAGTTCCCGTCCGAGCTGGAAGAACTCGAAGCTTTTCTTAGAGGTCTTGATGTCCGCGCCGGACTCGAGCGCGAAGAGCGTTAAAACTGTGCATACTGCACGCGCGCGTTTTCGGGCGTTTGCCGCGAAAGGATGGGGCGCGGCGCCGCTTTTGCGAAGGCCGGGTCGTGCACGTCTCACGTGTCGCCCGACGGTCAATGGCGGGGAATCTCGATACTCGAGGCGTACGACAAGTTGACAGGAAGCCGTGCCTCAAAATAGAATTAGTATAGAGCGGCTGTGCGGCAGTTCTTGTCGTTGAGAAGCATGAGAGGAACGGACATGAAACTGGTTACGTGCCCACACTGCGGAGAAGATCGTTTTCTGTGGACGAGCGTACCCAAAGAAGTCGTATTGGTCGTGCCGTGTCCTTCGTGCGGGGAAGTGCTGGTGCTGTACCGCGACAAGGTGGTCGCGCTGAACCGCAAGATCATCGAAGATTTAACGATCGAGGAGCGCAGAAATCATCTGGCCAACGTAATTGCCGGCTTTCTTGGCTCAGGTAAGTTCCCTATATTGCCGGAGTTGCGCGCCGCGCCCGAGGAGGACTCCGAAGTACTTGCCGATGACGAGGAGGAGGCAGAATTGTGCAGGGGCGCGGCACGTGATCCCATCACGCAGGAGGAAGTCGTCCGGTTTGTCCAGGTCGAGTTGAGCCGGCTTGACGATCCCGCCTACTTCAAGAGGCATTTGGGCTCATCCTGATCGCAGGAGTGCGCAATCCCCCCCAAAACCGGTTTTCCGGTGCAGCCGTCACGCCGCTTCAGGCGCCGCGATTCGCGCCGAGAACGACACGGGCACGGCTATCATATTGAGGATCCGGTGCAGTCTTCTCCGGCCCACGGCGGGCAGCGCCCGGATCTTCGGCGAAGAGTGTCGCACGCGCAACGCCGTAGCTAATTCTCTAGGTGAGAGGCATTCGAAATGTCAGCACGTGCAACGACACGTCTTCGGAGAACGTGTCACTGAAGAGATTCAGGCGGCCCGGCGGACTCGCTCTGCCCCTGCAGCGGGGAGGTATCTGCGGACGCGCCATGCTGCGGGGCAGGGGAAGGCGCTTCGTCCGACGCCGTCTCTTGCGGCGTTTCAGGGGCGGCGTCGAGTTCAGACTCGGGCTCCAATGGCGCCGCGTCTTCTTCCGCAAACAGCTCAGGATGTTTCGCTCGCAGCTTCTCGAGGGCCGCTTGGGCGTACCTTTCTTCCGCTGAGCCAGGAAACGCCGTCTGTTGCGATTGATAGGCCGCCACGGCTTTGTCGAGCCGTGCGAGCCGCTCGCAGCACCGGCCGATGTTGTTGTTCTGGCGCTTTGCGGCAAAACTCCCCGGCCATCTCTCGACGACTTCGTTGTACACGGCGAGTGCGGTCTCATAGTCCGCCGCGTTCTCCGCAATGAACCCAAGCCCCTCGACGCCATCGGGGGTGTGCTCGTAGTCGGGGTAGTTGTCCCGCAACTGCTCGAACGCCGCCTTGGCCTTGTCGTAGTCCGAGGCCTCGAAGGCGTTCTCACCCATCATATAGAGAACCTCCGGGGCGAGGGTTTCCGCCGCCTGGGTGAGGGACTCGAGTTCGGCGGCACGCAGCGCGGCGTCTTCGAGGTCCAGCGCCCGCGCGTAGGCCGTGGCGCTCGAACGGACTTTCGCCAGCGAATGCAATCTGTAGAAGATGCCAATCGCTGCACACCCAATGATGAACGCGGCGACAACCGCCGACACGACGGGATTCTGCTTCACGTAGTCGGCGAGCGCCGCGAAATCGCTTTTGGTTTCGACGACCTGTTCCACTGGCTGCGCCTTCACGCGTTTTCTGCGCCTCTTCTTCGCCATGCCCGATCGCTCCTGTTGGCGGGAACCTACCGGGTGCTTTTCCACCCGATGATTTGCCAAACGTCGTTTGTTTTCTCGAAATGAACCTCAGCCTGCCCGTTGATGCTTACCGGCAAGCCGACTTCTTGATTCACCGGCTCGGCCACAATCCCAAACGTCTCGATCGCGCGCGCCCGCGTTCCCTGAACGATGATTCGCGGCCTTACGCGCGTGATGCGTATTTCCCGATAGCTGCTGAACAGGCGCTGCAGCTCGTCGCGCGCGGCCTGGTAGTCCCTCATCTGCGCATCAAGATAGCCCGGCGACAGGTGCGCGAGCACCTTGTAGATGCGTCGCGATTCGGCGCCGCGGCGCACATCGTCCAGCACAACGGCGATCTGCTCCTCGTCGCTCATCTTGGCGCCGCCGATTTCCTGCAATGCAGACTGGAGGGGCGAGTCGCACCCGACCAGCGCAACGAGAACCAGCGCGAACTGCGATGCGGCGCTTTTGCTCATTGCGTGGGTCCATTTTCGTGTTCGGGTATTAGGGTGATAGTGAGCGTCCTACCACGGGTGACGCCGAGGTCCCGAATCCTAACGGTCAGCCGCCGGCCGGGTTTCACGAAGACCATTTCAATCACCTCTGCTTCTATCAAGCTGGCGCGTTCCCAGTCGGCCACAGGGGCTTCATCGAGGTAGAATTGGGCTAATGCGTTGACCGAGGCCTTTGACGTATAAACCATTCTGCCGATCTGGAGGTCGGCCGATTCATATACGAACGTGCGATCGAGATCTTCTTTGACGCCGACAGGCAGCGGCACGTCCGTGAACCGTTGTTCCGTTGAAAGACGCAACCCGCGCCCAGGTGCTGCCGGCGCTTCGACGCCGAGGGTTTCCTCGAAAGGCTCGATTTCGGGCAAGGGCTCGGCGGACTCTTTGCGCCACGGCAACGATTGGCAACCCGCGAGACCCACCGCAATCAGGAGCGTCAGGCTCACAAAACGCCTCATTCCTGCCTTCCTTTCTTCCTTTTGTGTCTGCGTTTCCGTCGCTCGGCCACGGTGCCAAAGGCAACCCGCCCCTTCGGCATCATTAGACGCACTTAGTCCCCGCCCGACAAACGGCCGTGTGAATGATAGCACGGAAACCGCCGACGATACCACCGAGAATCGCCTGTTTTGCCCGAAGGGCGACGCGTCGCCGGCCTAAACCCTTCTCGTGGGTTCGCTTCTTGTCGGTTCCCGTTCTGGGGTTTGACCGACTGCCCCGGAGGATGTAGCATGGGGACTTCCGCGATAGGTCGTGGCCGGCACAGGGAGGCGGGGATCAATGATGGACATCAAACGTGTTGCCATATTGGGTTCCGGGGTGATGGGACGGGCCATTGCGGCCCATTTTGCGAACTGCGGCGTTCCAAGCGTCATGCTGGACATCACACCGCCCGACCTGTCCAAGCAAGAAAAGAAGGACAGGAAGAAACGCAACGGTCTAGTCGAGGCAAATAAGAAAGCACTGCTCAAGGCCAAGCCGCCGGCGCTGTATCTCAAGTCCAACGTCGATCTGATCGAAACGGGCAACTTTGACGATGACATGCCGATGATCGGGGATTGCGATTGGATCGTCGAGGCCGTCACGGAGAATCTTGATGTAAAGCGGACGGTGTTTGAAGGGGTGGCGAAGCATCGCGGGCCGGATTCGATTGTCAGCACGAATACCAGCGGCATTCCAATAGGCACGTTGGCGGCGGGCATGGACGCCGACATGGCCAAGCATTTTCTTGGGACGCATTTTTTCAACCCGCCGCGGTATCTGAAACTGCTCGAACTGATTCCGGGGCCGCACACGGCGCCGGAAGTTATCGAGACGGTGGCGGCGTTCGGGGAAGAGGTCCTCGGCAAGGGGGTGGTTTATGCGAAGGACACGCCGTGTTTTGTAGCCAATCGCATCTTTATTTTCGCCACGCAGTACATTCTTCGCGCGATGGTCGAGACGGGTTTGACTCCTGAAGACGTGGACGCCTTGACAGGCCCCGCCATTGGACACGCGAAAAGCGCTACGCTGCGAACCGCCGACATCGTTGGACTGGACACGTATCTCCACATTCTCGAGAACACCTACGAAGATTGCCCGAATGATGAGCGCCGGGACCTGTTGGTTGCGCCGGACTGGTTGAAGGCGATGGTCGACAAAGGCCTGCTGGGTGCGAAGTCCGGCGCCGGATTCTACCAGAAGACGAAGGAGCGCGACGAGAGAGGCGCGCCCATCATTTTGTCCATAGATTTCGATACGCTCGAGTACTCTCCGCAAGACCTGCCCGGCTTTGAATGTACGAAGGCGGCCCGCGCGGCAAGGACGCTCGAGGAGAAGGTGCGCGTGATGCACACGGGCGACGACAGGGGGTCGCAGTTCTTGTGGACGGTTTTCGCAAACACGGCCGCGTACGCAGCGCGACGGATCCCGGAGATCGCGGACGACATTGCAAGCATTGACAACGCGGTGAAATGGGGATTTGCCTGGGATGTGGGCATTTTCGAAACGTGGGACATGCTCGGCGTGCCGTACGTGTGCGATCGGATGCAGGCTGACGGCCTGGACTTGCCGCCGATTGCGGAGGCGCTGCTGGATGCCGGGGCGGATTCGTTTTACCGGGAGGGGCCCAACAGAAACAGACAGTTCTTCGACCTTGCCACAAAGTCGTACCAGGACGTAGCTCGCAATCCGCGCGTATTGTTTCTTGAAGACGTGAAAAAGGCGCAGGCGCCGTTGCGGGAAAACGATGTTTGCAGTCTTGTCGATCTGGGCGACGGGATCCTGTGCGCGGAGTTCCATTCGAAGATGAATACTCTGGGGCCGGACCTGCTCGCGATGGTGCGACAGGGCGTGGACCTGGTCAATGAGGGTCAATTCGACGGGCTGGTGTTGGGCAACCAGGGCAAACACTTTTCAGCGGGTTTCGATCTGAAGCTCTTTATTCAGAACATCCGGGAAAAGGACTGGGACGCGATCGATGCGCTATGCGATGAGTTCCAACAAGTTAATATGGCGATGCGGTTCTGCAAAGGGCCGGTTGTGTCGGCGCCGCATAACTACACGTTCGGGGGCGGCATGGAGATGGCGCAGCATGCGGCGCGGGCGGTGATCGCGGCGGAGACGTACGGCGGGCTGGTGGAATCCGGTGTAGGGCTGATGCCGGCGGGCGGCGGCGTCAAAGAAATGTTGCGTCGTGCGCTTGCGTATGCGCCTTCGGCGGTGCCCGGCGCCGACCCGCTGCCTTTCGTTCAGCGGGCCTTCGACACGATCTGGATGGCGAAAGTGAGCACGAGCGGCCAGGAACTAGTCGAGCTGGGGCATTTTGGAGCGGAAGACGTCGTCTGCGTTAACTGGGACCACCAATTGAAACGGGCCAAGGACCTGTGCCGTGGCTTGAGCGTGTCGGGTCACGGGCCGCCGAAGCCGGCGACGCTCGAGGCCCTCGGGGAACCGGCGATGGCGGTTCTCCGCGCGACGCTGTACCAATATCAGGTGGGGGGCTACGCCTCCGAGCATGATGTGCTGATCGGCCTTAAACTGGCCGCGGCGCTCACGGGCGGCGGCCGCGCGCCGGGCGCGAAGTTGACGGAGCAGGACGTACTCGATCTCGAGCGGGAGGGTTTCCTCAGCTTGTGCGGCACCGAGAAAACGAAACAGCGAATCGAGCATATGCTCGAGACGGGTAAGCCGCTGCGCAATTAGAGAACGGGGCTGACGCCAAGCGAGTCTCACGAGCCCGAAGCGAGTCCGCGAGCGGAGACGTGGCTGTCCCTTTCTTCGCGCGGATACGTGGCCGAGGACGTGGCGCGCTAGGGACGAGTTCCTTAGATTGTCTAAAAAGCGCATTATTGAGTCATCCTGAGCGTAGCGAAGGATCCGGTTTGGGGCAAGTGCGTGGCGAATCGAGATGTTTCGCTTCGCTCAACATGACCCCGGGGACGCCGAAGGGCTTTTCAGATAGGCTGTCCTGCTCGACTGTCTTTTCGGTCGCGGTGGAACGCGACCCTACCGGCAGCAAAGGAGGTAACAAGCATGCAAGAGGTCTACATCGTGTCTGCGACGCGGACGGCCGTGGGCAAGGCGAAGCGGGGGACTTTGGCGCAGTATCGCCCTGAGGATATGGCGGCTGCCGTGGTGAAGGAGGCGGTTCGCCGGGCCGGGACGGCGCCGGAACGCATCGAGGATGTCGTGTTGGGTTGCGCGTACCCCGAGGGCGAACAAGGCCTGAACATGGCGCGGCTGGCGGTGTTTCGCGCCGGGTTGCCCGACGGTGTTCCTGCTATGACAGTCAATCGATTCTGTGCTTCGGGACTCGAGACCATCGCAATCGCGGCGGGCAAAATCCGCGCCGGTCTGGTTGACATTGCCGTGGCCGGTGGCGTCGAGTCCATGAGCATGATTCCCATGACGGGCGTCAAATATGCCCCAAACCCATGGCTCACCCGAGAACGCCCCGAAGCCTACATTGCCATGGGACATTGCGGGGACAACGTCGCACGAGAATTCAACATCAGCCGCGAGGACATGGATCAGTGGGCGTATGAAAGCCACCAGAAGGCTATCGCGGCGCAGGACGCCGGCAAGTTCGATGAGGAGATCGTCTCGCTCGAGGTCGAGACCGGCGATGGCACGGTGGTTTTCGCGCAGGATGAAGGGCCGCGACGCGATACCTCGCTCGAGGCCTTGGCAAACCTGAAACCGGCGTTCGCGGCATCGCCCAAGATCGGGTCGTGCACGGCAGGGAACTCGAGCCAGACGAGCGACGGGGCGGCGGCGGTTTGTCTTATAAGCGAGCGGGCCATGAAAGACACGGGCGCTCGGGCATTGGCGAAGTTCCTGAGCTATAGCGTCGCCGCGGACTCGCCCGAGTTATTGGGACCCGCGCAGGTCAAAGCCGTGCATCGAGCGTGCGAACTCGCGGGGGTCAGGCTCGATGACGTGGGCCTCATCGAGAACAACGAGGCATTCGCTTCGCAATGCCTTTACGTGATACGCGAACTGAAATTCGCTCCGGAGAAGGTGAATGTGAACGGCGGCGCGATCGCCCTCGGGCACCCGCTCGGCTGCACGGCCGCGAAACTGTCCGTGCAAATCGTCCATGAAATGAAACGCCGCAACGAGAAATACGGCCTCGTCACCATGTGCATCGGCGGCGGCCAAGGCGCCGCAGGCGTCTTCGAGCTTTGTGTGTGATGCGCCAGAGGCCCAAATCAAGTACTGTGGCGCGCTTCGTTCTATGGGAAAGACGATGAAGGTTTATCTTCTTGGTGGATTCGATTATCGATCCGGGGCCGTATCCCCTGTTGATCGACGGTGCGTGGCTGACGCGGTTCGCAAATCGGTGTACGTCCTTGACGTGACCAGCAATGATCGCGCAAAGATCGAGGCTTATCGTCCGATGCTCGAGGAGTATTTCCTGAATGTGGGAGCAACTACCGCGGCCTTTCTCTCCTTATCGAAAGGCCGAGAAGAGATCGAGCAACGATTCGAGCATTCGGGCATTATCTACGTTCCCGGGGGAGACACGCGTGTCCTCATCGAGAACCTCGAGACATTGCATCTCGCCGCCTTGCTCAAACGCGCCTCCTGCTCCGTAGCCGGGAATAGCGCCGGCGCGATTGCGCTGTGCACCGATGCCATTCTAACCATCGATGACGACGTCAAAGCGACGACCGTTCTACCCGGAGTCGGCTTGGTTGATTTCTCGGTCGACCCTCACTACGGATCATCACACGACGAAGAACTCCTTCCTCTCTCAAGAGGTAGAGTGATCTACGGCCTCCCGGAGCAGTCTGCTATAATCTATGATGGAAGCGTTGAGTGTGTCGGGCCGGTTTGGCGGTTTGCGGACGGGAAGAAGGCGAGAGCAAACTGAGAGACATAAGGGATGCACCGGGCTCCAGGGACGCAATACTCACCTGGCGGCGTTCTTACTCACATAATCGCCGCTTGTTTTGCGACGCCCCCGTGTCCGAATGTCCCGGCGTCGAGGAACTCGCCGTCAAGGCAGGCCAAAGCCTAAGGCGCAGGACTCTCGTTACCAAGATAGAAGAAGACGCCTCGGAGATCCTCGGTGGCGCTGATGGGTGTCCGGCCGCTCAGATCCTCATGGAACGAGAACACCCTGAACTGGTAGTACATGCCGATCTCCAGATCGGGGCCCGCATACGTGTGCGTAACATTACCCCCTCCGGTAAACTTCGGCACGTCGGCAGACCAGATCTCGTCCCCGAA
>Ga0180438_10007206_pt1 | contig 14621 bp, 1 predicted proteins | sample SS_ome_12_FD_132455 | JGI IMG/M metagenome (GOLD analysis project Ga0180438, IMG submission 132455) | Hypersaline lake sediment archaeal communities from the Salton Sea, California, USA - SS_3_D_2 metaG | ecosystem: Environmental > Aquatic > Non-marine Saline and Alkaline > Hypersaline >...
CTGCAAGGTAATAATCTTACTTCTGGTGCTGCATATATTCAGGTGGACGATGTTGCAGGAACTATATCAGCAAGACAAATAGAGTTAAATGGAGGAAATGTTGCTGCAGCTGGATCTCATGTATACATTAATTCTACAAACAATTTATCACTTGTAACGACTTCTGGAGATGTTAATGTAACAGGAGGTCTTAATGATACGAACAACACTGCAATTATTGACGCGGCTCTTGTTAATATCAATTCAGCGGGTGATGTTCATGTTGTCGCTCAAGATGCTACAGCTGAGGTTATAACAGGGATAGGAGGAGTAAATATAACTGCTGGTGATAATCTCATTTTATATGGAGGAGTAGATAATGCTGTATCGCAGATCCGCTCTACAGTCGTTTCTCAGCCTATTACTTTGAATCTTGGTGGAAATTTAGAATTATATGGTGGTTCAGGGGTTGGCACTCCTTCAGCAAGAATTTCAACTAATTTCCCCTATATTGATGCTGATATTACTATTGCAGGAACTCTGCAAATGACAGCAAGCCCTTTAACAAGTAACGGTTTTGTTTCAATTGAGCTAGTAAATTTAGCAGCAGGTACTAATTTTAATACAAATAACATTTTAATGACTGGTGGTACAACTGCTGATCCTAATACTTATGCGTTGTTAGATATACAAGCAGGTGATTTAAGATTAACAGCTCCCGCTGGAATCGTTCTTCAAGGGGGTGATAATGCGGTTTCTAACTATTCTAGAATTATAGCTTCTGGTGATATGGACATAGGCTTTCCAACTAATAGAGTCGGAACTGTTAGAATAATTGGTGGAGATGGCGCTCCTGCTTTGATTGAAGCTTCTTTAACTACAACTAATTTTTCTCTGTATTCTGCTGGTAATGTTATATTGGATGGAGGAACTGCCGACTTTTCTTCTGCTCAAATATTTCATAGTGGTGGTATTTTTCCAAATTTGACAATGGATATTTCAGGTAACATGACCTTAACTGGAGGAAGTACTCTCGGTGGTTCGCCTCCATCAGCATGGATTTTTGGTTTTGATAATGTGAATATGAACATAATTGGAGCTTTGACATTAAGAGGAAGACCTCTTCCTTCTCCTCATCCTAATGGTGGGAGTGCTATTATTCAGATCAATGCGACATCTTCAGGGGGAGCTATTAGTGCAGGCAGTATTCTTTTAGAAGGAGGTGAAACAGCGAATACAGCTGTGACAGCTCAAATAACATCCAACATTGGTAATTTAGCGATTGAATCAACAAGTGGTGGAATTACCATTAGAACCTTAGATGCAGATCAAACAAATAGAGCTTTTATTACTTCTGCTAATGATTTAATAATTAGACAAGCTGGTCCAATTTTAATTGAAGCATTAGGAGGTCCTATTAATGGAGCCTCTGCATATATGTCATCAACCAATGATTTTTATTTAGGGACAATAGGTCCTGTTTCATCTTTAACTTTAAGAGGAGGCTCTAGAACAGGAGGAATTGCTGATGCCGTCATTTATGCGAACAATGATTTTATAGTGGGAACAGTAACAGGAGCCATGACTTTAAATGCAGGTACAAATGATTTATGGAATCGTGCTTATATAGAAGTGTTTGGCTCATTTCAAACGAATGGAAGTATTGGATCTTTAAATATTACTGGAGATGATGCTTTTGCAGGTATTGAAACAACAAATAATTTTTCTTATATCGGCGGTCCAGTTTCATTAACTGGGGGCGTTAGTTTAAACGCTCATGCAAGAATTTTTACTACTAATCTTGCTCATCCTAACTTTTCAATGACATCTTCAGGAAATGTTTCTTTAATAGGTGGGATTAACAATTGTAATGCTGCAATAGAAGGATATACTCTTACTAATACAAATATAGCAGGAACTCTTTTCATAGATGGGAGTCCGGGAGATACTGGAAATGCATATATTGATGTAGAAAATGTGACAGGAACATTGAGAGCTGGAACTATAAATTTAAATGCCGGTTCTTCTTTCTTAGCATCCACTGTTTATATTCTTTCCAATAACAATTTAAATATTGAAACCACTTCTGGCGGAATTGATCTAACGGGAGGCGCTAATAATAATGGAAATTTTGCTCGTTTAAGGGCCACTTTAGGAGCTTTAAATATTCAATCAGTAGCAGATGTTTTTCTAGCAGGTAATTGGTCTCAGGCTGAAATTAGATCCAGCAGTTCAAATGTTTTAATATCTTCTAGTGCAGGATCACTCACCCTTGAAGGAGGAGACGATCCTGGAGGCTTAGGAAGAGCATTAATTTCAGCCCCAGCTGGAACGGTTACAATAAATATGAATAATATTACTTTAGTGGGTGGTGATGCTGTTGCTGGAAATATTGCTGAAATAAGTATGAATGGCAATGCTAATATTACAGCAAGTAATAATTTCGATATGCAAGCAAATTCAGCCGCTCCAGCAAGGATAACAACATCAAATGGTAGTATTTTAATTGATGCCGGAAATGATATTAATATGGAAGGAGATGCGCAAGTAATTGTTCCTGCTACTGGAAATGAGCTAAGAGAAATTGCTGGAAATAACATGAATCTATTGGATACTGCTGGCGGTAGTCCAACTATTCAGAATAATACTGCAGCTGGTCCTTTATATTTAGTTGTTGATAATCAATATCCAGCTTTTCCCTATTTGGGAACAGGAGCATTTAATAAACAAACAGGCGCAACGATTACTACAGGTGGTGGTCCTTTATATATATATACATCCAGAAGACCTTTGAATTCAGTAAATGGCAATATTAATGGAGTATTATATGTTCCAGGGCCTGAATTTCAAAATTCAGCTACAGAAGAATGGTTCCATTACTATCCTGGTAGTCCAGGAGGCTTTCCCTTTACGATTTATTATAAAGATTTCCATGACGAATTTCTTATTCTACACGAAGGAATTGTGCAAGGATTTACAGCTTTAACTGAGATGGGACGTATGCTTCATGAATATAGTGAATTCATTTCAACAGCTACTGAATTTAAGATTTTTTCAATGAAAAAACAGGCCAATCCAAATCCAAAAGTATTAGATAGTTTTTCCATTGATTTTGATGAAAAGCTCTATTTCTTAAGAAAAAGAAAAGAGCCGAATGAAGTAAAAATAACTAAAGAGCTTTAATTTGGGAGAAAAACATGATATTAGGCATTAAAAAATATTTTTTTGCGCTCCTTTGTGTCTTTATAGGATCAATAAGTGCGAATCCTAAAGGAGCTGAAGTAATTTCAGGCAATGTCAGTGTTGCAGCAAATAATAAAGCTCTTCTTGTCAGCGCAAGCGACAAAGCCATTATTCATTGGCAAGATTTTTCTATTAAGGCAAATGAGAGTACCAAATTTATCCAACCCTCTTCCAAAGCGACTGTATTAAACAGAGTTGTTGGCGATAATATGTCTAGTATTTTGGGCAATCTTGAAGCTAATGGTCATGTGTTTTTAATAAATCCATCTGGAATTATAGTTGGTAAAGATGCTGTTATCGATACCGCTGCATTTACAGCTTCAGCGTTAAATCTTTCTGATGAAGATTTTTTGAAAAATTCATCACTTCTTTTTGAAGGTCTTACTAAATCAAGTGTTATCAATTACGGAACCATCAATGCCTGGGATGGTGATGTAACACTTCTTGGATACAAGATAGAAAACCATGGACACATTAATACATTAAAAGGAAATACTACATTAGCTATTGGACAGACCATTCTTCTTAAACCAGAAGCTGAAGAGAAAATCTTTATCAGACCTAATTTATCGGAAATGGAAAAAAAAGAAGAAAGCGGAATTATCAATACAGGAAATATATCAGCAATACAAACAGAGATAAAAGCTGATGGTAATCCTTATCTTTATGCCATTAAACACTCTGGCAAGATCAACTCTTATGGAATAGAAAAGAAAGAAGGAAAAGTATTAATTGTTGCTGAAAAATCAAGGGTAGAAATATCTGGAGATGTTATTTCTAAAAATAAAGATGGAACTAGTGGAGATGTAAGAGTTTTGGGACAAGAGATTTGTCTTTTAGGCAAAACAATAATTGATGTTTCTTCTGAAAAAGGAGAGGGTATTGTTTTAATTGGCGGAGATTATAAAGGCAAAAATCCGAGTATTTATAATGCAAAACTTCTTTACGTTTCTCCTGAAACTATTGTGGACGCATCTGCAAAAAATCAGGGAAATGGTGGGAAAATCATTTTCTGGGCAGATCAAGAGAATCAGTTTTATGGAACAGCTATTTCTGAAGGAGGCAAAATTGCAGGTGATGGCGGTATTGTGGAAGTATCATCCCCTGGAAATTTAATTTATAAAGGAAAAGTTCATTGTTCTGCAACTCATGGAGATAATGGAAATCTGTTTTTAGATCCTGGTGATGTTAATTTAGGAAATCATGGAGGTGTGGGAACAAGTAATCCTGCTTTTCCTACAACTCCTCCCGGAACATATGATCCATTAGCAGCCCCAGGAAATCTGGATTATGCAGATATTACACCTGTTCTTAATGCAGGCACGAATGTTTTTGTTCAAACGGCTGGAGGTGCTTGGGGTACTGGTGATATTACTATATCGGCTGGTTTTAGTTGGACTGGAGCGGGAATATTAAATTGTACAGCAGATAATGATATTATTGTAAATGCTGGTATTACCATCACTATGAATGGCGGTGGAATGAATTTTACAGCAACCAGAGACATCATAGTGAATGCAGGAGCTTCTCTTTTTGCTCCTGGAGTAGGAGGAATAGTTTTTGCTGCCTCTAGAGATATTACCATTAATGCTGGAGCTCTAATTGCTCCTGCATCAGGAGGTGTAAGTTTTACAGCAGCCGGAAATATAAACATTTATGGAAACGTTCAAGCCACTGCTCCTAGTGTAGGTGCTAATTTTATGCGTTCAACAGGTGGAAATATTACGATCGGTGATGGTGTTAATTTTGCTAATGCTTCAACAGATGCTGGAAATCTAACACTGCAAACCGACGTAGGTGATCTTACCATAAATGGTAGTAATACAGGAGCTAATGGCCAAGCTCATTCTAATGCTGGAACAGTTACTTGTAATATTGCAAACGATTTAAATATAAATGGAGGAGGAGGAGGTCTAGGTGGAAGCGGAAGTGTTTCTACAAGTGTTAGTACTATAAACATTAACGTCGGAAATGATTTGTATTTACAAGGAGGAACAGGTCATACTTGTCGAGCTTATATTTATACGACTACAGGTACGATAAATGTTGATGTTGCCAATAACCTAAAAATATATGGTGGAGGAGGCGCTCAACAAGATAATTATGCAGGTATCGAAGGTTTCGGGATTGCTAATATAATTATCGGAGCTACAACAGCCCCTATTTTTGTAGATATGCAGGCAGGTAATGCTACAAATGGTGGTTCTCATTCTTATATTAAATCAAGTGGTACGTGTTCTATTACTACTTCAGGGCCACTTCCTAATGGGAAAATTATATTAGATGCGAGGACAGGAACAGCCAATACACAAACATATATTGATGTTAATGCATTAACAATAGATGCCGATGCTTTAGAAATTTATGGAGGTAATGCAGGAGTTGGAAATAATTATGCATATATAGAATGTAATCCTGGGAATTTCGTTTATGATACTGTTACCGTTCCAACTAATAAAGGAGGACTATTACTCGAACCAGGAATTCCTTTAGCAGTCAATAATTCAGCATATATAAATGTATGGAGTCCCGGAAATACGAATTCTTTAACTCTTAGAATTCATGATCCAACTTTGAGTTCTAATATTGTTTTTAATGCACTTGGAAAAGGCAGCCCTGCTTATATCAACGCTCCTTCAATGACGCTTTATTGTGACAACCTTACTATGACAGCTGGAAATGCGGGAGCGAATGCTGTGATTCAATCTACTAATGGAGCTGTTTCACTTGATGTTCAAAATGATCTAAACATGACAGGTGGTGCTCAAAATAGTAAAGCTGAAATTACATACATTGGAGGAGGGCCACCTTATCCTAGCTTTACAATGAATGTTGTAAATAATGCTACTTTATTGGCAGGAGCAGGAACGCTTCCTGCAGATGATACAGATGCTGCGATCTATAATTTTGGCAGTGCCAATGTTCAAGTTTTAGGAACTCTAACTCTTACTGGAAGCGCTGGCCCTGGAATTGGCGATGCTTATATGGATTTTACTGATTTATCTGCTCCTATTATTACCAATACTACAAGTATTACGGGAGGAGCTTCTGCAAATGGAAGTCGTGCCTATATAGATGTTACTAATGCCACTACAGGAAATTTACTCTTGCAAGCTCCTGGAGGGCTTAATCTAACAGGCGGAACTAATAATGCTAATAATGAAGCAAGATTATGGGCAGGAGCAGGAGTTACAATTAACCCAGTAGGAAATGTTCAAGTTATTGCTAATGCAGGGACAGCTTATATTAGAGCTGGCAGCGGTCCCATGAGTATTACATCAACGGGCAGTTATACTCTTACAGGAGGTAGTACCACGGCTGCTCATGCTGAGATGTTTTCAGGATCGACAACAGATTTAACTCTTAGTGGAGTAAATATGACTTTAACTTCGCTCGGAGGGGGCGCTGGTCCTACGTACCCATATGCGGGGATTCATACCTTTAATAATGCCGATATTAATTTAACTGGAAGCTTATCACTTCAAGCGGGTGCTGCATCCAATTCAGGTTCTGTTTTTATTTCTGCCAATCAAATTGCAGGTGGTAATAGCATCAGAGCAGACAGCATAACTTTAAATGGTGGTGATGGACCAGGTCCTAGCATTGCTAATGCTGTAATACAAACTTTTGGTGGTGATTTAACCTTAGAAACCATTACAGGTGGTATTTTAATCCAAACTTCAAATCTTCCTGGCGCTAGTTCTAGTAATACAGCTTCCATAGAAGCTCTTAGTCCAGCTACCGATAGCGTGCATATCCTCCAAGGCGCAGGAACTGTCAATATCAATGCGCGAGGTAATAATGCTCCAAATGGTGGAGCTCATGCTTATATAAGAGGTTATAATGTAAACATTGGAACAACTGCTCCAGTTGGAGGATTGAGAATAGCCGGAGGAGTAGATCCAAATGGAAATGCATATGCTTTTATTGATGCAAACAATGACGTTTCTTTAGCTTGTGGAAATGTGGATATAATTGGAGGAGTAGGTCATCAAAATAATTATGCAGAGATACTATGTGGGAGAGCTTTCCAAACTATAGGCGCAGGTGTAGGAAATGTTACATTTAACTCTAATCTACATACGCAGAATGGATATGCTCGAATTTTAACGAATAATCTAGGTCCATTAGGCACTTTTTCCATGACCGCTAATTCTATCATCATATATGGCGGTGACGGTACTATGGGCAATGGTTATGGAGCTATTGAAACATCCATGGGATCTTATCCTAATTGTACGATTACAACATCAGGTAATTTATCTATTTTAGGGGGAATCAATGCAGGTGATGCACATATAAGCAATTATACAATTACCTCTTTTAATATTGGAGGTAGTTTGATTTTAACAGGAAATAATAATGATGGAAGAGCGTACATAACAGTAAATAATGTTACTGGAAATATTACGGCTAATGATATTCAAATGACCGCTGGTAATGGAGCTGGTGGTAATGCTATGGTTTATATTAATTCTAATAATAATTTAACTTTAATTACTACAGTTGCTGGTATAAGTTTAACCGCTGGCAATACTCATACGGGGAATATTGCTTCTTTGTACTCTGGTGGACTGCTTACGATAAATTCAGCAACAGATCTTTCTCTGACAGCTGATTGGGGAGATGCTCTTATTCAGTCAGGAACTGGGGGAGCTAACATAACCTGTGGAAATAATTTCTCTTTATTAGGCGGAAATGTAGCAAACAGTAAAGCTTATTTGACTTCAATGGTGGGTGTGCAACCTTTAGTATTAAATGTTACAAATGATGCGACTTTGGAAGGAGGAATTGCTGCAAATGCTGATGCCTATATCACAAACTATAATAATGCAGATATAGATATCGGCAACAATTTAAACATTTGGGGAAGTACTCCATTAGGTGGCAATGGTCCTGCTTATATTCGCATTGATAGTTTAGCTGTAGGGCAAAATTTGGTTACTAACAGTTTAAATATTAAAGCAGGCAATGATCCTGCTATTCCTCCTCCTCCTCCTGGAACCGGAGCTTTTGCAGAACTAAATATACAATCAGGAGATTTGCGATTAGAAGCACCTGGTGGTATTTCAGTAAAAGCACAATCGACCGCTAGCGGTTATGCTCTTCTTACTGCTTCGAATAATATCGACATCGGGTTTCCTGGAACACCAGTTGGAAATATCTCTGTTACTGGTCAAGCGGATAAAGCTCAAATCCTTGGTGGCACTTCTACTACTTATATGTCTATTGAATCTACTGGGACCGTGACTTTGCAAGGTGGAACTGCATTTAATTCTCAAGCTGAAATCTGTGGAGGGTTCAACAATCCTAATTTAACAATGAATCTAACTGGTGGAACTAGTGATTTATTAATAACAAGTGGAGATACAGATCCTTCTTTACCTTATGCAGGAATTACTCAATTTAATAATGTGAATATCTCTGTAGCAAGAAATATTACTCTTACAGGGAATCCTAATGCTAATGCTGGAACAGCATTAATTTATTCTAACGCTTTGCTTACTATAAGTTCAGGATTAGACACTAAAATTGATGCTAATGTTGGACAAGCTTTTATCCAATCAGGAACAGGTGGCGCAAATATTACAAGCGGAAACGACTTTACAATTAATGCAGGTTCTAATGGAGCTACAGCCTATCTTTGGTCAGGCGTAGGAGTGCAACCTCTTATAATGAATATAACAAATGATTTAAATATTGAAGGAGGAACAGGAGTTGGTCCAAGTGATGCTTATATTAGTAATTTTGGTAATGCCAATATTACTGTAGGAGGAATATTAAAGATTCAAGCGAGTCCTGCCACAAGTGACGGTAAAGCTTATTTGTATTTAAATTCTTTAGCTGCTCCTTTAACGACCAATCAAACGAGAATCCTTGGAGGAACAACTGCTGGGAATGCTGCTTATGCAGAGCTCTTTATTACAGCTGGGAATTTAACCTTATTAGCACCTGCTGGAGTTGATATAACAGGAGGTCAACCAAGTAATTATGCAAGAATAACAGCATCAGGTGATATTGCAATAGGTACTTCAGGCTCTCCTGTGGGTCAAATTCAGCTGACTGGGGCTGGATCGTATGCTAAAATTGAAGCTAGTGGCACCACAAATTTAGTTTCTATTGAATCTTCTTCCAATGTTATTTTACAAGGTGGAACTGGAAGCGACAGTGGTGCTGAAATATACAGGATAGGAGGTTTACCTTATCCGACTTTAACAATGAATGTTACGGGTAATTTAACTTTAACAGGTGGAAATTCAGCCGGCCCTCCCGGTGGACAAGCTTCTATCAATACATTTGATAATGTGGATATTACTGTTGTAGGCAATCTTATAATAACAGGAGGAGCTGGTGCTAATGGTGCTCCTGCTTATATTAATATTGAAAAGACAGCTGTAGCTGGAAGTATTAGCGCAGGAAATATCCGAATAATAGGAGGTGTTAGTCCTGCGGCTAACTCTTCAGCTTTTATTCAAGCAAATAATGGTGATTTAACTCTTTCAACGTCTGGTGGAAATATAGATCTAAGATCATCTGCAGGTGGAAGTTCTACTAATTATGCAGCTATTGAATGTTGGAATGGCGATATAATCATAGGACCCGCAGGATCTGTCGCTTTACTTCCTCTTGGAGCTGCTCCTACATACATACGAAACAACAATCAAGATATATATTTAGGAACTGCTACAAACTCTATTTTTAGCCTTACAATAGCTGGTGGAACCGATGCAGGGGGACTATCTAGTTCGTATGTAGATGCTGTTGATGTATTTGTGAATACAGGGGGTGGATTGATTAATATGACAGGTGGTTCTGGCCACACAAATAATGTTGCTCGAATAAATTGTTCAGGTTCTTTTCAATCAGTTGGAACTTTAGGAAATATAAATATAACAGGTGGTAGCGGTGCTAATGCAGCTCCAGCAGAGATTGTAACTATAACAAGTTTTAATGTTACTGCAGCAAATATATTAATGAATGGAGGAGCAAATAATACCTACGCAAGAATTTGGTCAACAGCAAATCCCAATTTCACCTGTAATTTAAGCGGAAATATGATTTTAAATGGAGGCACGAATAATTCTGATGCCTATATTACTAATTATACATTTACGAATGCAACTATTGCTAATACTTTTAGATTACAAGGAAATAATGCTTCTTCTGGAAGAGCCTATATTGTCATGAATGATGTAACTGGGTCTATTACAGCATCGCAAATTGAAGTTTTAGCAGGAGATGACCCTGCTGGAGGTTCGAATGTTTATATTAATTCTGGAAATAGGCTGACTATGGCAACAACAGGCGGTGATTTAGATATCAAAGGAGGTTTGCAGCACAATAATAATTTTGCCTATGTAATAGGCAGTCCGCTTTCATTAAATATTAATGGAGATGTAAACGTAGGTGATGTTTTAAAAGAAGGTTCAGCTTTTATTTATAGTTCCATTCTTGGATCAACTATAAATGTTACGGGTAATCTTACTCTTCAAGGAGGCAATAATAATGGACATGCTGAAATACGAACTTCGGGAGGTCCTAGTACTCCCTTAAACTTAACTGTTGGTGGTAATGTTACTTTAAAAGGAGGAACTGGCGCAGGCGCACCTATTGCTTCAATAAACAATCATAATAATGCCAATGTCAATATTACTGGTACTCTATGGCTCGAAGCAAGTACTGCAACAAGTCAAGGTGAAGCTTCTATTGATTTAGATAATTTATCATCAAATTTTAGAGCAGGTAACATCATTATAGATGGAGGCACTTCTGCTGGCGTGAATGCTCATGCAAGAATATTTATCTCAAGTGGATCTTTAACTTTAGAAGCTCCAGGTGGTATTGCAATCACTGGAGGAAATAAAGCAAGTAACTACGCTAAAATATTTTCATCAAGTGATATGTCGATAGGAACGTCATTATCTCGTGTGGGCAACGTTAATATTACAGGTGGAACTGGAGGAGGACCTGCTGATATAGAAATAGGTCCAGGTGCATCTAGTTTTTCTCTTTGGTCATCAGGCACTGTGGCTTTACAAGGAGGACCTTCTGCAGGTTCTGAAGCTCGTATTTTTTGTTCTGGAGCACCTTTTCCTAATCTTACAACGATGGATGTACAAGGCAATGTAACAATTGATGGAGGAGGCTTAGGTGTTGCTGGAGGCTGGGCTTCTATTGATGGATTTGATAATGCAAATACGAATATAGCTGGTTCATTAGATATTAGAGGTAGTAATAATGTCAATGGTCTTAACGCTTTTATAAATGTGGAAAGAACAGCTCCTGGCGGTAGTATAAGAGCAGATAGCATTAATCTAACAGGTGGATTTGCTGGTACAGGAACTTCACAAGCTTATATTATGGCAAATGTTGGTGATGTTTCTTTAGAGACAATTAGCGGTGATCTTATTCTTCTTTCTCAAGGTGGTAATATTGGTAATTCAGCTTCTATACAATCTTTAGTAGGGTCAGTAAATTTCTTAAGAGGAGGAGAGTTAAGAGTCACTGCCACAACAGGTGCTCCAGCTTATGCTAGTGGAGCTAGTTTTTCTATTGGAACTGCAGGGCCTGTCTCTAGAGTTACTCTAAATGCAGGATCGGAAGCGGGTGGTAATTCTAATGTGTATTTGAATGCGAACTCTGGCAATTTTACCGTTGGAACTGTTAGTGGACCATTTACTTTAAATGGCGGTACAGTTCATCAAAATAATACAGCGAAAGTATACTCTCAGGGCAATTTTACAACGACGGGAAGCATTGGTTCTTTAAATGTCATAGCTAACTTTGCTGCTGCTGAAATCGAAACATGGAATAATTTTTCCTATAATGGAGGACCTTGTGCAATAAATGGAGGTGCAATTGGAACGAGTATAGCAACGATATTTACTACGAATCCGGCTTTCCCTAATTTCTCTTTCACATCTTCTGGTAACGTTAGAATTCGTGCAGGCGTTCTAGGTGATGCGAATATTCAAGGTTATACATTTACGAATGTAAATATTGCAGGCAATCTTTTAATTGAAAGCAGCAATAGTAGTACAGGCGATGCTTTTATAGTTCCCATTAATGTTACAGGAACAATAGCCGCAAACTCTATAGATGTAAGAGCAGGAACTTCAGCTGTAGCAGGTGCTTCTGCTTATATAACAGGAATAAACAATCTTTCTCTGACGACAACGTCAGGCAATATTGAAGTAACTGGTAGCGCCAATCAAAGCGTTAACAATGCTTTTATCAATACTGCTACAGGCTCTATTACGCTACAATCAGCAGCAGATATACGTCTTTTTTCTGATTTATCTTTAGCTTATATTGACTCTTTCGCGAATATTTCAGCGACGGCAAATGGACAAGTATATGTTGCTGGAGGAAATGAGCCTGCAGGAGCCGCTCCTTCTTGGATGAGAGCCACTAATGGAAATCTAACTATTCAAGCAGGATCTGTAGATGTTGTAGGTGGAACCGCTCATATTGGTAATTACGCTGAAATTATTGCAGCGGGAACTGTTAACATCAATACAGCTACAGATCTTCGTATTCAAGCCAGTGTTATCGCACCTTCACGCATCACGGCAGGAAGTAGTCTTTTTTGTCAGGCAGGTGATAATTTTATAATGGATGGATTGACCCAGCTATCTTTAGCTGCTGCAGGTAATGATTTAAGAGCTTTGGCTGGAAATGATATGATTCTTACAGATAATGCTATTGGATCTCCTGTTATTCAAAATAACTCCGGTGCAGGGCCACTATATTTAGTGGTTGATAATGACAATCCAGCTTTTCCCTTTATTGGAACAGGCTCTTACAATCAAGATGTTGGAGTAACTGTGACTACAGGTGGAGGTCCTCTTTATGTGTATACAGCAAGACAGGGACTCAACACAATTACAGGTCTTTTAAATGGAGTGGCTTATGTGCCAGGTCCGGAATTTCAAAATTCATTAACAGAAGAATGGTTTCATTACTACCCTAATAGTCCAGGTGGTTTTCCCTTTACGATTTATTACAAGGATTTTGCAGATGAAATGGTGATCCTTCACGAAGGGATTGTGCAAGGACTTACGGCTTTAACAGAAATGAATAGAATGCTGCATGAATATAGTGAGTATATAAAATTAGCAACTGAGTTTGAAATTCATGCAAAAGAAGGGCCATTTATTAAAAAGATATTTAAAGATCTTTATGAAATTCCCCAAGAAATTAGGTCTTTTTTCATAAGAAAAAAAGCAGAGCCTAATGAAGTAAAGATAATAGAACAAGCTTTATAGTTATTGACTTAAGGTCCAATTTATCACAATTAACTAATAATTAATTGTTTCTATATTTGACTCTTTCTTTTTTAAACATGACATTTATTTATCTTATAAATATATATAAGTAAGAGGGGATAGATCTATGCCCATTTGGCGTATTTATCTTAAGATTTGGGAGAAAGTTCATGATAACAGGCATTAAAAAGTTACTTTTTTTGCTCCCGTTTATTTTCATAGAAACTCTTATATGTAATCCAACAGGTGCTGAAACTATCAAAGGTAATGTTAGCATTGCTGCTAATAATAAAGATCTTCATATCAGCGCCAGTGATAAAGCGATTATTCATTGGCAAGATTTTTCTGTTAAAAAAACGGAGCTTACAAGATTTATACAACCATCTGCAAAGGCTACTGTTTTAAACAGGGTTGTTGGAAATAATATGTCCAACATCTTAGGAAGGCTGGAAGCAAATGGTCACGTTTTTTTGATCAATCAATCAGGAATCTTTATTGGCAAAGATGCAGTAGTTGATACAGCAGCCTTTACAGCTTCAGCACTTAATCTTTCTGATGAAGATTTCTTAAAAAACTCCCAGCTTCTTTTTGAAAGCTTATCCAAAGCAAATGTAATAAATTACGGAACCATCAATGCCTGGGATGGTGATGTAACACTACTTGGATACAAAATTGAAAATCATGGACAAATTACTTCTCCTAAAGGTAATGCCTCTTTAGCTATTGGACAAACCATTCTTTTAAAACCGGAAGCTGAAGAGAAAATTTTTATTAGACCCGAAAAGTCTGAAATAGAAGAAAAAGAAGAAACAGGGATTATTAACACAGGAAATATATCAGCCATACAAGCGGAGCTGAAAGCGGATGGGAATCCATACGTTTATGCTATTAATCATAGCGGCAAAATCCAAGCATACGCAGTAGAAAAGAAAGGCGGAAAAGTATTCATCGTCGCGGAAGATTCAAGAGCAATTACAACAGGAGAAATCATAGCAAAAAAAGAAGATGCTGGAGGCGAAGTCAGGATTTTAGCTAAAGAAATCGGTCTTTTTGAAGATGCTAAAGTTGATGTTTCTGCCGAGAAAGGAGATGGCATTGTTTTAATAGGAGGAGATTATCATGGAAAAAATC
>Ga0180438_10007208_pt1 | contig 14620 bp, 12 predicted proteins | sample SS_ome_12_FD_132455 | JGI IMG/M metagenome (GOLD analysis project Ga0180438, IMG submission 132455) | Hypersaline lake sediment archaeal communities from the Salton Sea, California, USA - SS_3_D_2 metaG | ecosystem: Environmental > Aquatic > Non-marine Saline and Alkaline > Hypersaline >...
ACGAAGCCAAGCTCGCCGCGGACATGCTCGATACGATGCATGCCTACGAGGGCGTAGGCTTGGCCGGACCTCAAGTGGGCGTGGGCCGGCAGATCATCACCGTACAAGAACCGGGCGGACAACCGCGATGCCTGTTGAATCCCGATATTGTACTGCGCGAAGGACAAGAAACGGGCGAGGAGGGATGCCTTAGCTTTCCCGAGCTGTACGCCGTGGTGCCCCGCGCAGAACGCATTCGCGTGATCGGATTCGACGAGAAAGGCGCCTCGGTCGAGTTCGAGGCGGCCGGAATGCTCGCCCGCATCATACAACACGAAGTCGATCACCTTTCCGGCGTCGTCTTCATCGATCGCCTTGATGTGCTCTCGCGCCAGGCGAAACTCGAGGAATGGAACGAGATGCGCGCAAGAATGGCCGCCGCTATCCGTAAAGGCTGACCACGTCCATGTTGACCGATTCTCCCGCTTTCGAACAGCTCATTGACGCGCTGCGCAGATTACCCGGCATAGGCAAGCGCTCGGCCGAACGGTTGGCCCTTCATCTGCTCGGCGCCCCGGGCAATGACGCAGAAACGTTGCGCGAGGCCATCGGCGAAGCGCGCGCGCGAGTGGCGACGTGTTCCGTCTGCTGCGATTTGACCGAAACGGACCCGTGTTCGGTATGTGTCGACGAGCGTCGGGACCGATCAACGGTTTGCGTCGTCGAGCATCCCTCCGGCGCCATGGCCATCGAATCGGGCCGCGCATACCGCGGCGTTTACCACGTGCTGCACGGGGTGCTTGACCCGCTCGAAGGCGTCGGGCCCAATGAGCTGACCGTCGAGAAACTCTTGGCGCGCGTCGAGGCCGGCGGCGTTAAAGAAGTGATCGTAGCCACAAATGCCACGGCGGAAGGCGAGGCCACCGCAATGTATCTGTCGCGAAGGATAGGCGCGCTTGGCGTAGCCGTAAGCCGAATCGCCCACGGCGTACCCATGGGGAGCGGCCTGGAATTCGCGGACAACGTCACCTTGACTCGCGCGATCGAGGGGCGGCGCAGACTATAGCCGCCGATGCGGGCTAAATGTCCTGCAAGAGTTTTCGCACCAGTTGCCGCACGTTCCCAACGTCGTACGTGGCCGTTATGGTTTGGCCATCCATCGCGATCTGTTCTTTGTACTCAAGGTTGTAGTAGTTTATCAACGCGGCCCCGTACGCCGCCGCGTATTCCTCGAAGGAAAACTTGATGAGGCGCTGCGTGAACGATTCCACCTCCGGGCGGCACTCGATGACAAGGGAGATCGTTGCCCGGTCGGCCGAGACCAAGTCGGCCTGGGCGCGTATTGACGAAACCATCTGCAGCATTTTCGCCATTTGGTCTGAATCGGGGTCTTCCTGAATCCAACCCAAGTTCCGCATGGCCGCAAAGAGGGGATAGACGCCGCCGTCGCGATTGTCGAGCACCGCCTCGAACAGATGGCCGCCGTCGAGTACCAGCGGCGTTAACGTCGGCGTATGCAGCCATAGGTCCCACATCGTCTCAGCCGTCCGCGGCGTCAGGTCACAGCTCCCCGTCAACAGCAGCACGCCTCGTTTCTTACGTACCATCTGCGGCGGTTCCCATGTTACATATCGGAGCGCGCCTTCTGTGTACACCCTTCCCTCATTTATTCTCTGCGCCAAGATCGGCCCGAAACGTTGCTCGTTCACAAAGACCTTCACGGCTAGGATCTCTTCCTCGAGGTCTGTGTCCAACAACAACGCCACCTCCCGTGGTAAGGCGCTTTCGAGTACCCAGTCGGGCACCTCCTCGAGGGGCGGATGGTACTCTTTCAAGTAGTCGTGAAGCAGATAAGGGCGGAATACGGCCTGAACACGGGTCAGCGGGTTGACGAGCGTTGTATGCGATATGCTTGGCGACGTGCGGATGGCGCCGTACTTTCTCTCGAGCACAAACGCCGCGACGGCGACGAGCACAACGACTATCGCAAGCGCGCCCGCAACGGCGATTACGCAGCCCCTTTTCACTCCTGACCCTCCTCATGTATTCTCGAAAACGCGCACGGCAACGGACCAGGCGCTGCAACGACACTCCCCGTTTTCCCAAGCGCGTGCAACGCGGGTAGTGTAACGCTATACTAAGCGCGCAAAGGCGGGTTGTCAACCGACGGCGGGCGCCGCGCCCGGGCGCACTCTCGCGCGCTCCGCGCGCGCGACTACTCGGCCCCGGGCACAATCGTATCCATTGCCTCGACCACAACAATGCCGCTGGGCGTGACGCGAAACCGCTTGGCGTCCTCGTGCAGGTCGTAGCCAATCACCGCGCCTTCCGGCACATTGACGTCTTTCTCGATGATTGTTCTGCGGATGCGCGCGTGTCTGCCGATGTTTGCGCGATCCATCAGTATGGACTCCTCGACATGTGAGTAGCTGTTCACGCGGACCTCCGGTGAAAGAACCGATCGCTTCACCATGCCGCCGCTTACAATGCAGCCGGGACTTACGATCGAGTCGATCGCCACGCCGAACCGCTTACCTTCCTGTGCGAAGACGAACTTTGCGGGCGGCGCCATCGGCGTGTTCGTCCGCAACGGCCAGTTCTTGTCGTAAAGGTTGAACAGCGGCTCCACCTCGACAAGGTCCATGTTGGCTTCCCAGAACGAGTCCAGTGTGCCCACGTCCCGCCAATAGTTGGCCGCCTTCCTGTTCTCGTCCTGGAACACGTAGGCATAGACGCCGTGCGTCTTGATAAGCCCGGGCATGATGTCTCTGCCGAAGTCGTGCGAACTCGAGGTCCGCTCCGCATCATCTATGCAACAACGTTTCAGGACGGGCGTGTTAAACACATAGATCCCCATCGATGCAAGAGCAAGATGAGGTTTTTCAGGAATAGGCTTGGGTTTTTCCGGCTTCTCTTGAAACCCCACTACACGTCCTGTCTTGTCGATCTCGAGAACGCCGAATCGCGACGCATCAGTCAAAGAGGTCTCGATGGCGGCGATGGTGAGATCTGCCTCGGCCTCGCGATGACGCTCGAGCATCTTCCCATAGTTCATCTTGTATATCTGGTCCCCCGAGAGAATAAGCACCTGTTTGGGGTCTTCGTGTTCGATCGAGTACAGGTTTTGATAAATGGCGTCCGCAGTGCCCAGGTACCAATTGCTGTTGACCCGTTGTTGGGGCGGGATAACGTCGATGAACTCGCCCAGTTCAGTGTGCATGATGTTCCAGGCCGAGCGGATATGACGGCTTAGCGACAGGGACTTATACTGAACAAGCACCTGAATGCGACGAACGCCTGAGTTGATGCAGTTCGACAAGGTGAAATCGATAATGCGGTACATGCCGCCAAAGGGCACGGCGGGTTTAGCCCGGTTTCGGGTCAGGGGATGGAGCCGCTCGCCGGCCCCGCCGGCCAAGAGCACTGCCAACGCATCTTTCATCAGACCCTTTCCTCACTGCCCACAAACGCTCTGCACGGCGCCCCGTCCGCGCCGACTAGAGGCAAAGGAAGCGCGATAAACCGATACGTACCCGCGACGAGAGAACCAAGACGCAGCCCCTCGACAATGTACACGTTATTCCGCAGCAATCGATGGTGCGTGCCTTGTCCTTCCTGTTTGTACGGGGCCACCGAAAGGTAATCGACGCCTACGAGCTTGACGCCGTCATCGACGAGACGCTGGGCCGCATCCGCGTCCAGCGCCACGTAGTCGTTGCGTATTTCGCCTTGCACCGGATAGTCGGAGTTCCGCGTCTTGAACAATACACGCGGCGGCAGCGGCGATTCACCCAGCAAATCCGCCGTAATCAAGTCCGCGTCCGGGAAATCCAAGAGCAGCGCCTCGCCGAAAAAAACGGCGGTGTCGATTTCGTGGAGCTTCTTGCCGTCCTCCTCGAAATGCCACGGCGCGTCCACATGCGTGCCGATATGCGTCCCCATCGATATCGCCGAGGCGTTCGTGTTGTCGCCTTTCGCAATCCGCGATACCGGAGCAAGCGTGAACGCGGGATCCCCAGGCCACAGGGTCATCGAACCATCGATCGGAATGCTGACGTCGATCCATTCAATCTTCATCGTGAACTCCCTGCCGCATGCTCGAGCGCAACGGGATCGAGCACTCGGAGCCGCCGATTGGCCACTTCGACGATGCCCTCCTCACGAAGTCCGTGAAGAACGGCCGTGGTCGTTTCCCGTGTCGACCCAATCAGACTGGCGATCTCCTGATGCGTGATCCTCAGCGTGTCCTCGTTTCTCGGCGCCCGGCGATACAATCGCAGCAACCCCGCCGCTACCCGGTTGCGCACCGACTTGAACACGGTTTCCGCAAGCACATTCTCCACTTCCACAGCCCGACGACACAGGCATCGGGCAAGGGCCAAACTGATTTCGCCTTGGTCTCGAGCCACGCGACGAAAGTCATCGGCGCGCATCAGGCACAGAATACTCGCCTCCATTGCTTCGGCGTAGGCGTTGCGCTTCCCCCGGCCCACGAGACACTCTTCCCCGAAGATGTCGCCCGGAAGCAAGTGCCTGAACGTGAGTTCACGGCCGTCGCCGTGCACGCGCGTGATTTTGACGCGCCCTTCCCGAACCCAATATACGTGATCGCACGAGTCGTCCGGAAAGTAGACAATCTGGCGCGGCTCATACTCGCGGTGGTACAAATAATCCTTGACGCCGCCAAGCGTGGCTTCACTCATGCCGCGGAAAAACGGCTCTTGACGCAACGAAAGCGACAGCCGAATCGACTTCTTCATGGGCATGCCTTGTCACCCAAATATCCAAGGCAACGGCACAGCAGGCCCCATCGCATTCTGTACGATGAATGGATGACGCCTTTGGGTGCGCCAGAAATCCAAGAAATAACAGATTCCGCAACCGGTTACCCAGAAACTATAGCATAACCGACCCCAAATGTCATCAGCCCCGAAATTCCCGCGCGGGGACAAGCATTTCTATGCTATTTCCCCAATCACAGCGCCCGCATAGACGCCTCGGGCGCGGCCCCATTGACCGCATGGCCCCAGAAGTCACGGCACGGGCAACACATGTCGCAGAAGGGGACGCGGATATGGACCCCAATCATGGTCTGACACGCCGCAAGTTCCTCACTGGCCACCATACGGTCGACGCGGGGCCGACAAGCGCAGAATAGGGCACCCACCCAAAGGTTTGGCTGTCCGGCACGTCCCCCGTGTCGTCCGCCAGAATGAAGTAGTGGTCCTCGGGGACATACGAGTACTCCCTCCGTTTCGAGTGACCGAACCGCGCCGCCCCGTGCACTGTTGTGAAGGTGCGCGCCGCCAAAGACGGTTCAACAACGGGGGCCCCGTCAATGTGCAGTTTCCCGCCGTCCAAGTACACTTGCTCGCCGGGGACCCCTGCGATTCGACCCAGAAGTGGAAGCGACTCCATGTCTTCCGTTGCGGACGAGTAATACAATACGATCTCGCCCCGCCGCGGCGCCCGGCCCCGGAACGCCCTGCGCCGCGTAAACGGAATCGGTAGCCCGAAAGCGCACCGGTTAATGTAGACGTGTTCGCCGTTGGCCAGCGCGTCGCCCACGCCTTCCGTCCGCACGCGCCACGAGCGCCCCAGGAACAGCCTCACAAACAGAAGCATCCCGAGCAACACTAATATCGAGCGCCACCACCACGTCCCCGAGAACCCAGTGAAATCGCGCCAACGGCTTGGCGGCCAGGCAATGCAAGAGACCCTCCCCAGCAGATGCTCATTGGGCACCCAACCGAATACGCGGCCGTCGCGGCTGGCTCCGCTGTTGTCGCCAAGCAGCAAGTAGCAGTTATCAGGCACGACCGAATGCGCATCGTCTTCCAGTATCGCGTATCGGCCAATATCCGTCGTGTAGCGGACTGCCGGCATGTCCGGGGGCAACGCGAGCGGATGGCCGTTAATGTATACCTTTCCGTTGGCGATGTGAACGCGCTCGCCAGGCAGGCCGATGATGCGCTTCACGAGGGTCGTGTGCCGTGCATTCTTCTCGACGGACTTGAACACGACGATTTCGAAACGTTGGGGCTTCGTGCCGTACCACAGGCGTCGCTTCGAATACCACAGCGAAGCCTTCGTGAACCAAGGCCGGATGCCGTTGAAAGGAAACCGCACGCCGTAAACAAACTTGTTGACGAGTACGCGGTCCCCCCGCATGAACCTCGGATCGCCCAAAAAAGTCGGCTCCATAGACGACGACGGTATCTTGAACGGCTCGAACAACGGCCAGCGGATCAACAGGGCCAACGCGCCCGCGAAAAGTATCGCCTTGAGCCATTCGTAAGCATTCTGCCACGTCAACCCGCCGGTGAGAAAAACTAAGGGAGCGAGAAGCAACGCCCAGAGACTTACCTTTGCGGCCTTCTTCCCGACGTTTTGCCCTAGGGTTTGATCCGGACGCTTTCTTTGACTCTTTCTTGCCATAACGCACTTCAGCCGTCAGTGTAGCGTTAAATACGCACTATGCACCACATGAGCCGGCGCGTCGCTTCCTGCATCATCGCTGTAGATGTCCGACTCGCCGAGCGACGCGGCAATCGCTTCGCGCGAGCGCCGCAACGCCGCCGGTTGAGGAAGCTGCTAGCCGTCTGTTCTTGCCGGCCCGACACGGTGTATGCGGTTGATGGGCCACCAGACGGCGCAAACCCGGCCCACCAGATTACGGCGGGCAACCCGGGCGGCCTCACATTCGCCGCCGGGCGACACCACGTACTCTCGGGGCGGCGATTGCAGGGCTCCGTGCTCACCCGCTGTGGGAAGCACATCGCCCGGCAGGCCAATCACCCGGCCGATCGCTGGCGCGCCCGCGCCAAGCCGGTACGCCACCACGTCGCCGCGGCAAGGCGCACGCCGGAGAATAGTGCCCCGCCGCGCAAACGGGACCCGCAGGCCGAACGCCAGCCTATTTATCAGCACACGGTCGCCTTTCCGCAACGAACCGCCCGCTGCCGCCCCGGAAACGCGCCATGATACCACAACCTGAGTGCGCAACGCCTCATACACCACAAGCAGCGCCGGGATGCCCCATAGCGCGAGTCTTCCCCACGCCGTCGTCGAGAAACCCGTTAAGTCGCGCCGCCGACCAAACGGCCAAAATATGCAGAACGCCCGGCCGAGGATATGGCCGTTCGGCACCCAGCCGTATAGCCGGCTGTCAACGCTGTGTGCGCTGTTGTCGCCCAGAAGAAGATAGCACCCTCGAGGCACTACGGAAAACACCGAACCCGGATGAATGCCGTAGTTGAGGCGATACATCCAGGAGGTCTCCCTTGTCAACGCCCCGCGGGCCACGGCCCGGCTCACGGGGCTCAACTGGGCAATCAACGCATCGACCTCGGGTTCGGACAGGCTTCCCACCTCCCGGCCATCGAAGAGCGCGGCCAACCGATCCAACTCGGCGTACAGCGTTTGCACCGTGCGATTCTCGGAATTAAGCGCCGGATGCGGCCTGTTCCGTTTCCCGAGTTCGAGCGTGCGGCGTTTCAGCTCCGCTTCGCTGGGTTCGAGTTGGGTCGTATAGCACAGCACGTCGCGCAATTGCGGCGGAGGTTCGACGAGCACCCCGTCGATATAGACCTTTTCATCGCGTATCTGCACGTGCTCGCCCGGCAAACCGACCACCCGCTTAATGAGAACACGCCGCGGCGTGCGCTGGTCCGTAGAGCGGAAGACGACAACGTCCCAGCGCCTGGGCGCCGCTAGATGAAACAGACGCGTGTTCGTGAAAGGCAGCCGCGGACCGTACGCGAGTTTGTTGACCAGCACCCGGTCGCCGCGCAGGAACCGCGCGTCCCCGTGCAGCGTCGGCGCCATGGACTCGGTGGGAATAGTGAACGGCTGCACGACCAGCCACAGCAGGACGAGCAGAAAACAGATCACGCGGAGCCAGCCGAGGAGATTCTCTCGCGTCCATGGCCCGACCAATGTCCTAGCGGCACGAATCAGAACGAGCCGGACGCTGGTTGCCCCGCGCGCGATGGGTTTGCCGTCGGCCTTTTCGCCGCAAGATCTACCTGTCGCTTTCATCGATTACGCTGAGCAAGGCCATGAAGGCTTCCTGCGGCACTTCGACCACGCCCACTTGCTTCATACGCCGCTTGCCTTCCTTCTGTTTTTCGAGCAGTTTGCGCTTGCGCGTAATATCGCCGCCGTAGCACTTACCCGTGACGTTTTTCCGGAGCGGCTTGACGGTTTCGCGAACCATAATCCTGTTGCCGACCGCTGCCTGAATGGCCACCTCGAACTGCTGGCGCGGGATAAGCTGACGCAAGCGCAACGCAAGCATTCGCCCCATAGGCGCCGCCCTGTCCCGATGCACAATAGCGGACAAAGCGTCCACCGGTACGCCGTTAAGCAGGATGTCGAGTTTAACCAAATCACCCGGACGGAAACCGATGAGCCGGTACTCGAGTGACCCGTGGCCGCGGGTAAGCGTCTTGAGCTTGTCGTAGAAATCCAGGACGATTTCAGCCAGCGGCATCTGATAGACGGCCGTGCAGCGTCTCGCGTCGACGTACTCCACGCGCACGTGCACGCCGCGCCGACGCTTGCAGAGTTCGATGACGGCGCTGAGGCATTCCGTCGGGCACAGGATGTCGGCTTCAATATACGGTTCTTCAATCCTTTCGATCTCGCCCGCAGCCGGCATTTCCGACGCGTTCTCGATGGTAAGGCGCTCCCCGTTCGTCTTCAGGACGCGGTAAGCCGCGTTGGGCGCCGTCGTGACCAGCGTAAGATCGAACTCGCGTTCGAGGCGTTCTTGGACGATTTCCATGTGCAATAGTCCCAAAAACCCCAGCCGGAATCCCAAACCGAGCGTGGCCGAACTGTCCGCCTGGAATTGAAACGATGCATCATTAAGCTGGAGGCGTTCGAGCGCGTCGCGGAGTTCGCCGTAGTCATTGGCCGCAGCGGGATACAGTCCGCAGAAAACGACCGGTTGGACCTCTTTATACCCTGGCAGCGGCTCGGCCGCGGGCGCCAACGCCCCGGTCACCGTGTCGCCGATCTTCATACTTCTGAGGGTCTTGATGTTGCAGATGAGGTAGCCGACTTCCCCGGCCTCGAGGCGTTCCGTGGGCGTGATATCCGGCGAAAACACTCCCAGCTCTGCAATGTCGTACTTGCGCCCCGTCGACAGCAAGAGCACCTTCATGCCCTTCTCGAGACGGCCTTCAACGACGCGGACATACACGATGACGCCTCGATAGGAGTTGTACGCCGCGTCAAAGATCAACGCCCGGACGGGCTTCTCGCGATCGCCTTTCGGCGGCGGTATTCGCTGGACAATCGCCTCGAGCACTTCTTTGGCGCCTACGCCCTCCTTGGCGCTGGTCAGCACCGCCTTGGCGGCGTCCAATCCGACTACGTCTCGGATCTGCCGCCGGGCGGATTCCACGTCGGCGCTCGGCAAGTCGATCTTGTTGATGACGGGAATGATCTCGAGCCCCTGTTCAACGGCCTTGTAAGCGTTTGCCAGCGTTTGGGCCTCGACGCCCTGCGCGGCGTCCACAACCAGCAGCGCGCCTTCGCACGCCGCCAGACTCCGCGAGACTTCGTACGAAAAGTCCACGTGACCCGGGGTGTCAATCAGATTGAGTTCATACCGTTGGCCGTCGTCCGCCCTGTAGTTTAGGCGAACCGCCACGGACTTGATGGTGATGCCTCGCTCGCGCTCCAGTTCCATCGTATCGAGCACTTGCTCTTTGAGATCGCGCCGGTCGATCGCGCCCGTAAACTCGAGGACGCGATCCGCCAGCGTCGACTTGCCGTGGTCAATGTGCGCGATAATGCAGAAATTGCGTATATGCTCGATCGGTGTTGAAGACATATGCCGACTTAACCAACCATCTCTTCAATGACGCGCAGGCTGCGAAACTGCGTATCGAGCTGGCGTGATGCATAACGGTGCAGCACTGCAAAGACCGCGCTCACGTCGGTCGCTTCCGGGCACGACTGCGAGTTCTCGAGCAAGGCCCGAAGCACGTCATAATCGCGCGGCGAAAGGCGTACGTCCCCCCGGCACGCCCCGCATGTCGTGCCGCCGTCGTAAACAAAGCCGGGGCGTTGTCCGACGGGCGCGCCGCATTTTGCACACATGTCTATCGCCGGCGCAAAGCCGGCCGCCGTCAGTAGGCGCAGCACATGCCAACACGTGTACGCCTTGACGTCGCCCTCGAATCGTGCGAACCCCTCGAGGCCGCGCACCAGCGCTGCATACAATTCATGCGACGGCTCATTATCGCGCGCCGTTTTATACGCGACCTCGAGCGGAAATGCCGCATGCACCGCCTTCTCGAGATTCGACTTGATGCCGCTAAACCCGTCCAAGAGCGTGGCGTCACTTAGCGTCTGAACGGCTCGATTTTCTTTCCAGTAGTACCCAAGTTCCACCCGATTAAGCGTGTCCAGAACAGGCGCCAGCGCGCTTTTTCGACGCCGCACCCCTTTGGCAATGCACGTCAAACGGCCCCGAGCCGGGCAAAGGAACGTCACGATGCGGCTGGTCTCACTGAAATCCACGCCGCGCATGACAACCCCTTCCGTGCGTTCCTGAGACACAGGCAGCTCCCACAGCTTATCTTGAGGAAGATGCGATCAAACGTTCCTTGAGGCGATTAACATCATACTATCACCTCGATAGGGCTCGAAGCAAAAGGTCTCCTTGCAGTGCGAACTTCGGCGCCTTGAAATGCCTATTGTCCAATGCTACCATACCCTATAGATTCTGTGCGAAAACCGAAAAATCACGGCTGCGTTACGGGGTTTTCTGTGCCCGGCTCAGAGCGGCGTTTCAGAAAGGGCGACGGCATTATCAAATGAGCGAAAAGCAATCCCCATTCGTCCATAAGAAAGTCAACTGTCCCGCGTGCAATGAATCGCATCCGCAACGCTATTTCCGGCAACGGGTTTTTACAATTGAGGAAAAGGAATCCGACCAGCACGTGACCAAATACAAATGGTTGTCAGAGAAATGTGAAGTCGCTCACCCCCCGCTCTATTTCGTGTTTTACTGTCCGGAATGCCACTTCGCTGACGCTGCAAACGATTTCTCGAAGCCGCTCGATAACGAGTTCTCCAAACTTGTCATACGGCAATTCCAGAAAATGAGCCCGAAATGGAAAACAAGGGTCGATTTTCTCATCGGCCACATCGACTACGAAAACCTCGATTTCCGCAGCGCGTTGGCGCTTCACCTGCTCGCGTTGTGCATTCAGCGCATTTCCATGCCCGATTCGCAGGACAACTACAAGATAGGCCGGTTGTTTCTACGGGTGGCTTGGCTGTATCGCGAGGCCGCGGCTGCAGCACATCCGGCAGCACCCGGTTCGTCGGAAATCCGGCCCGCTGCCCGCAAAAGCGCCATAGAACAGACGGCGCGGCGAATCGACGAATTCGGCCAAGTGCTCGAAGACGCCATGGACGCCTGGCAAACGCTTGACCAAGAGTTGGCGGGGCGCGCGGACAACAATGCCGAAGACGTCGCCGAGCAGGAGGCCGATTCGTATGACGTCCCGCTACGTGAAATGAGACAGGCCTTTACCGCCCAATTCGCGGCGCTCGAACGATTAAAGGCATTGTGCCAACAAGAGGCGGACGCCCCGGCCGTTTCGGAGCCCACTATCGTCGCTGGCTCGTACCAGGACCTCATCGAAGGCTTTCAGCCCCTGTGGTCCGAAACCCCTGCGACGGAGCAAGAGGCCATGCAGTCCGCTGCGGCGTATTTCAGAAAGACCCTGTGGAAAGACGTCCGGTTCAACAGCGCGCAAACCCGCTACAACCTCATCTCGCTCGTCACCGACCTCTACGTCCGTTGCAACGATCTCGACAGCGCTTACAAGATGCTGGCCAGCCTGTACAAAAGCAACACCGACGCCATCCGCCAGTACGAGCACGGCCTCGAAGATAAGGAGACGTCCGCAGAACGACGCAAACGCCTTCCCGGCCTCATCAAGCGCTCCCGAGACGCCCTCGAGCATACGGCGGAACTCCGGCGCACCGTCCTTGATTTGCTCATGGAACGCGATCAACCCAAGATCGACGCGCTGCTTGCCGAACACGCCCACGACCCTGCCGAGAAACGGCAGGCGGTTCTTGTGGAAAACGGCATTGTCCCCGAGTTGATCCTCGTTCTGAAAAAACCTGGTGGCCCCCTCGAAGAACTAGCCAAGAGAAGGCGGCGGCGATAGCGCTTCCCCGCGCCCTCATTCCCGCTCGACCCGCAGTTCCCTCAAGCAAAAACCTGGTCGAACGCGTGCGGTGGTCCGCACCGGTTTCCGGCTCCAGGCGCACCGGCTAAGCCCGCAGGGGAAGGCTTTATCCGAGCGTCCGTATTCTTTATACTTTGCTCCATGCTTGAAACGCTGCGTATCCAGAATTACGCCCTCATAGACGACCTCGAGGTCGATTTTACCGGCGGGTTCAACGTCCTTACCGGCGAAACCGGGGCGGGCAAATCCATTCTCGTGGGCGCCCTGAACGTCGTCTTGGGCGGACGGGCCTCGGCCGAGTCCGTCCGCAAAGGAGCGAAACAGGCCCGACTCGACGCCGCGTTCCGCATCCAGAACCCGTCGCGTCGCCTAATGCGGCTGTTTGACGAACACACCATCGAACTCGAAGACGCAACGCTGCTCCTGTCGCGGGTGGTTACGGCAGAGGGACGGAGCCGGGCCTACGTTTCCGGGCGCCTGGTTCCCGTGGCGGTTCTCGCGGCCATCGGCGACGAGTTGGTCGATCTCCACGGCCAGCACGAACATCAATCGCTCCTCAAGACGGATCGCCAACTCGAATTGCTGGATGCGTTCGCGGACACCGAACGCGACGCGGCGGACCTCGCGCGGTCAGTGGCCGATCTTCGAAAACTTGAGCAGGCCGTTGCAGAACTCGAGTCGGTTGATCGGAGCAAAGCGCGCCGGGCCGATTTTCTGCGCTTCGAGATGGAAGAGATCGACGGCGTTCACCTCGAGCCCGGCGAAGAAGCGGAACTCCGATCTCGAAGAAACCTCATTGCGAACACCGAGCGTATCTGTGAGTTGACCGCGCGCGCCTATGCACTGCTATACGATAGCCAAGAACGCTCGGCCATCGATGCCGTTGACGCGGCCTTGAGCGACCTCGAAGCGCTTGGCGAGATCGACGAGCGGTTTCGGCCGTTAACGGGCCAACTTACCGACGTCCGCGCCAACCTCGACCAGATCGCCGCCGAGGTGCGCGGCTATACCGGCGAAATCGACTACGACCCTGCCGAACTTGACGCCGTCAATGCGCGGCTCGCCGTTATCGGCAACCTGAAACGGAAATACGGCGATTCCGTCGACGCCATTCTCCAGTATCGCGACAAGGCCTTCGAAGAACTACAGGCATTCGACCAGCGCGACCTGCGTCTTGCCGACATGCGCGTGCGTCACGACGCCTTGGCCGAAGAGGCGACGCAAAAGGCCGCGGCGTTGTCAGGAAAACGCCGCGCCGCCGCGAAGAAGCTTGACAGGCAGATTACGGCCGCACTGCAAGAGCTTGGCATGAAGGGCGGCCGGTTCGAGACGCATTTCGAGACCTGCAACCTGGCCGCTGCGGGCATTGACCGCGCCGAGTTTCTGCTGGCCGCCAATCCGGGTGAAACGCTCAAGGCGCTGCGCCACGTCGCCTCCGGGGGCGAAATCTCGCGCATCATGCTTGCGCTGAAAGCCGTTTTCGCGCGCGCAGATAAGATCCCTACCCTGATTTTCGATGAAATCGACGCGGGCGTCGGCGGGCACATCGCCGGGAAAGTGGCGGACAAGCTCTCCGAACTGGCCGCGCTGCATCAGACGATCTGCGTTTCGCATATCCCCCAGATTGCCGCCGCCGCCCAGACGCACCACAATGTCGCCAAGACGACGAGCAAGAAACGCACAACAACAACGGTGTCGCGGGTAAGCGGCGAGGCCCGCGCCGAGGAGATCGCTCGGCTCCTGGACGGATCCGTATCGGACGTAAGCCTGAGCCACGCGCGCGAACTCCTCGCGCAACACGGCACGGCATAGACGGGGCGACCTCGTCAAGCACGAATAGGGGAAAGCATCACACGCATGACCGGGAGTTTTGACCACGACTTCGCGGACGATGTTGTCGGGCGGCTCGAAGCGCTGCCGCAAGACGCCACGCCCGCATGGGGCGCCATGACCCGGGCGGAGATGATCGGCCATTTGACCGATGCCATAGCCTATTCCATGGGTCGAGGACCTCGACGGCGCGTACGCGGCAACTGGTTCACCCGCCGCGTGTTGGCCCCGCTCCTCCTCAACGGCCTAATACCCTTTCCGAAAAACGCCCCAAATCCCTTGCGCGCACCCGGCGCCGTTGCTCGACAGGGCGACACCGAGACCCTCGGCGCCGTCCTCGAAGACTACTTGGCACAGGTGCACACCGGGGAATTTGAGCCCGCGCCGCATCCCCTGTTCGGCGACATCGGCATCGACGGATGGTCCAGACTGCACGTCCGCCACTTCGAACATCACCTCCGCCAATTCCGAGCCTGAACGCCGGCGCCACGTACGATGCCGCATTTGTTCCCTTTGACAGATCCTCCCGTCCACGTCGAGGACGAGCGGCCTTACGCAATCGAGAGTCCGGCTGCAATGCTGGGTAG
>Ga0180438_10007210_pt1 | contig 14614 bp, 11 predicted proteins | sample SS_ome_12_FD_132455 | JGI IMG/M metagenome (GOLD analysis project Ga0180438, IMG submission 132455) | Hypersaline lake sediment archaeal communities from the Salton Sea, California, USA - SS_3_D_2 metaG | ecosystem: Environmental > Aquatic > Non-marine Saline and Alkaline > Hypersaline >...
AGCTGTTGGACCCGAGCTCCCGATCGACGCCGCCGAGGATCGAGTGCTTGATCGTCGTCCCCGTCTGCGGGTTCTGGAACTCGTTCCGGCGCTTCTCGTCCTGGACCGTCAGGTTTCCGGACACGCCCCACACCAGATGCCGCTTCGGCAGAGAGATCTGGAGACCCTGACTCGTTTTCCGGTTGTCCCGCGCGCGATCCACCCGGTAGAAGGTCGTGGCGTCGCTGGCGTTGAACTTCACGTTCATCTTCAACCCGCCCAACAGGAGGAGCGAGGAGTTGATCGAGACGTTGCGGTCGTCCATCGACCGGGTCTCCTGCTGGCCGTCGCTCGGATACTGGGCTTCGGTCTGCATCCCGGAGACGGTGAAGCTGATCCGCTGTTTCTCCCAGAAGTTGTAGTCCGCGGTCATACTGACCTTCTCGTCCACGTTTCGGTCTCGGCTGACGAAGCCCTGCTGCTCGGAGTCCGAGATCCGCAGGTTGCCCGAGTACGAGAACGACGTCTTCAGGTTCTCCATCGGATCGAAATTCACGGAGGCCGAGATGCGCTCGGTGTTGCCTTCGCTCACCACGTCGGAGTACTCGCGGTTCTCGGTCCCCGCGCCCGCCTGAATCCGGGTATCCAGGACGCCCAGGAACAGCGTCGAGTAGGTGGCGTTGACCTCGAGCCCCTCTTGGACCCTCTCCTTGGTCGTCCCCGCTCCGCCTCCCGTGACATCCTCGCTCCAGTTCCGCGTCACGCCGAACCCCATGGTGAGGCCCTCGGCCACTTTGAAGTCGATGCCGTTCGACGTGCTCTCGGTTCTCGACAGCCGGTCGGCCGTGAGACTGCTCTTCTTCCGGATCGTGGAAGACGAGGTCACGGTCACTCGGGGGGTGTAGCTGTAGTTGAAGTTGAACCCGTGATTCCACGTCGCCTGGTCGCGATTGCGGTCGTACGAGAGCGTGTAGCTCGGATGGATCCCGGTGGAGGCTGGGCGCACCTCGGTCGGCCCCTCCCGGCCGGCAACGGCTTCGCCCTCCCCCTCCTCGCCCTCTTCCTCGACCCCTTCCAGGTCCTCGACCTCCTCGTCCATCGGCTCCTCGCCGTCCACGACCTCTTCGTCGACCGGGGCGTCGTCCTCCTCGTCCAACTGCGCCCACGCAGCCGGAGCCGCAACGAGGCACATGAGGCTCGCCAGGATGGCCAGGCGTTTGAGGAGGACAACCAGACTCATGCGAGCGCTCCCAGCGCGTCGACCAGTCGGGCGAACGCGTCCAGACCGAACTCCTGTGGACGACGCGTCAGATCCAGGCCCGTCCGGGCCTCGACCGCGCGTAACACGCCTTCGTTCACACCTTCGAGTTGGAGCAGGGAGTTCTTGAGCATCTTTCTCCGTTGAGAGAAGACCTTGCGGACGACGTCGAAGTAGAGGGCTTCGTCCCGGACCGCAACCCGGGCGCGTCCGGTAAGGGACAGCCTCACCAGGGCCGACTCGACCCCGGGCGTCGGTCTGAAACACCCGGGCGAGACCCTCAAGAGAACCTCCGGCCTGCTCCAGAACTGGACGGCGATCGTGAGCGGCCCGTAGTTCGCGCCCCCGGGCGGGGCGGCCAGTCGCTCGGCCACCTCGGCCTGGACCATCACGACGGCGTCGGCGACCACCTCGGCCTGGCGCACGATCCAGAGCAGAATGGGCGCCGTGATGCAGTAGGGCAGGTTGCCCACAACCCGGACCCGCTGCACGCCGTAGCGGCCCGCGACCTCCCGGAGGTTCACGTTCAGGATGTCGTCCGATTCGACCGCGACGTTGTCCCGCCCGCCCAGACGTTCCTCCAGAACGCCGGCCAGTCCCCGGTCCACCTCGACGGCCAGCACGCTCCGGGCACGGTCGGCCAGACCACCCGTCAATGCTCCAAGCCCGGCACCCACCTCCACGACGACATCCTCTACGCTCGGCGCCGCGTGCTCCAGGATCCTTCGAGCGACCCGGGCGTCGACGAGAAAATGCTGCCCGCGCTTCTTCGAGGGCCTCAGGCCCCTCGACCGCAGCACCGACAGCGGCGACTCTCCAGGCACGGTGGCCTCCGGGACAAGAAATGCCGGACCTCTCCTGCAAGCCCGGCACCTGCCGACCCGTCGTGGGGGGCCGACATAGAAACACGCCTGCCAGAGGGGGAGACACCGAGAGACACCCGGATGGCGGGACCCCCGGCACCGGCCGTCCAAAACGGCACGTCTAGGTCAACTTCCGATAGGACGACCCTCTAGCAAGCGATATAGGCAGATCTCCTGGAAGGTATTGCGTGTTCTGGTCGTGATGGATGCTCTCTGACCGCCAAACAGTATAGCACATTGCGAATGTCAAGTCAAGGCTCCCGGAGAGCCGCCGGCGATCAGAAAGCCCTGGCTCGGCGGCTCCCGCCGTGCTAAGCTGCGGGAACCCAGCGATCGGCCGGGGGTTCTTGGGTCGGCTGACTCGTCGGGTCTGGACCATGACACCCCACCATACGTTCTCAATCGTGCTCGGACACCTGCTTGCGGTCGGTCTGTTGACCGGTTCCGGCCCTCCCGCGCGCGCCCACCCACGGCCCTCCGCCCAGAGCCTCGAGCGAGCCCAGGCGATGGTTCAGGAGAACCAGATCAACGAGGCCATCCAGGAGCTCAGCCGGCTCGTCGAGGAGAACGACGGCGACCCGAGGGTCCTCAACATGCTCGGAGAGCTCTACCTGGGCATGAACCTGGCTGGCGAGGCCCTCCGGTTCTACGAGCGCGCCCTCCGCGTCGACTCGAACGACCGCAGGGCCGGCATCGGGATGGGCCGCGCCCTGGCGCGCCTGGGTCGACCCCAAGGCGCCATCGAGCATCTCCAGCGGGTTTTGGACCGGGCTCCGGAGGACACCGAGGCCCTCTACTACCTGGCGGACCTCCACCACGAGATCGGCGACCTCGAGCGGGCCACGACCCTGTACCAGCGGGTCCTGGACCTCGATCCAGACAATCTCCGGGCCCTCTTGGATCTGGGCATCGTGCTGCTCGAACAGGGCCGGCTCGAGGAGGCCTCCGGTGCGCTCGAGGAAACCGTCGCGCGCCAACCCGACTCCCTCTTGGGCCGCCTCAACCTGGGGATGTGCTACGCCGAGATGGGCCGGTTTCACGACGCCGTGGTCGAGGTCAACCGGGCCATCGCCGCCCACCCGGAGAACCCCGACGGCTACCGGATGTTGGGGATTCTCTATTTCGAGAAGGACGTTTTCCGAGAGGCCGCGCGGTTTTTCGAACGGGCCCTGGAGCTCGACCCCCTGGACGGGGAAGTACGCGTGGGACTGGCGATTGCCTACCAGGCCCAAGGCCTGGGCCGGGAAGCGGTGGCCGAGATCGAGGGAGCACTGAAGTCTGAGGGAGATACCTACGATCTTCTGATCCTCCTGGCCGACCTCCTGATGGAACAGGGCCGGTTCGAGGAGGCGGCCGACGCGGCCCGCCGCGCCGTTCAGATCGATGACGAGCGGTTGGATGCCCACTACTTGCTTGGACTTGCCTACGAAGGGCTGGGGAAGCATGCTCAGGCGGAGAGGGAGCTCCGAAGGGTCGAGGAGGCTTCGAACGTGAACGGTGCCGACCCGTCAGGTCCCGGTGCCGAGATGCCCGTGCCAAGCGACCGACCGCACCCGGACTCCGCAGGTCCCTCGCCCGGCGGCTGAACGTCAAAGCGCGCCCACTTCAAGTTCGCGATGGCCGTCGCGAACTTGCATCTTGAAGACGCAAGAATCCCCGCAGGGTCCGCGCCGATTGGACTCCGCCGCGAGCGGCCCGAAGACCACCCTTGCCCCTGGGTTCCAGAGTCGGCAAGCGAAACCTCTGCGGGGATTTGTAGCGTTCGTAACCAGGGTCGGACCATCCTACCAACAGGCACCTTTGATGTCAACAAAAATAAGATTGGGTTATGCTCTCGTTGTTTCCGCAAGCTTTGTCAATACTACGCTCGCGGGTACCGCTCCACTTCTCAAAACGCGGTAAGGCCGCCGTGAAACGTCCAACAGCGTATTGAGCTCCCCGGACTGGGGCCCGCCGTCGACCAGCGCGTCTACACTTTCGACGAAAGAACGTTCCGCTTCCTCCGCCGTAAGGATCTCCGGTCTGCCCGACAAGTTGGCCGAGGTTCCTACCACCGGGACCTGCGCACCCAGCGAAAGCACGCGCGCCACGCGGTTCGGGCAGACAAGAAGGACCGTATCATCCGGCCCCGCCAGGGATTCCAGCTCCGGCGCCTTCCTCCGAACGACGAACCCGACGTAGCCAGGCCACATATCCCTGATCCATCGCCTCGCCCCTCGGGGCAAGCGGCCCAGGACTCCCGCCTGCTCGGGCGAGGTGATGACCTGAAGGGGCTTGCCCGGAGGCCGGCGCTTCATCCGGTAGATCCGCCGAACGGCCTCCGGCGAGAGGGCCGAGGCGGCGAGCCCGTACACGCCCCCGGAGGGCCATACGACGACTCCACCGCCGCGCACGATGGAGGCCGCCCGTGCCACGCCGTCGTCATCTGCAGGTAGCCGGATCATGATCCCTCCGGGCCCCGCCGAGTCGCCCACGGAAGCCCAACCGCAGTCTTCCCGGGGATGATACGGATCCCCCCGCGCGGGGTCAAGGGCCCCGGCGGGAACTTTGCCCCCGGCTCCTGGGTTACACTGGACTGGATGGGACAGCGGAACGGCAACTCCGGACTTCCCCTGAAGAAGGAGACCTGTGATGAAGGGATTCACAGCGGCGTGCCTGGCCGCCGCACTCCTCGGGTGGATTCCCGCCTCGGTCTGGGGGGCCGGGAACCCGGTCAGCCACACCGCCGTCGTCGGTTTCAGTGACGACGAGGCGCCGGTCGCGTGGCTTGGCATTCACCTGCAGGAGCTGACGCCAGGCCTCAGAGAGGCTCTGGATCTGCGCGACCGCGGGGGCGTCCTCGTGAGCGACGTCGTCGCCGACAGCCCGGCGGAGAAGGCGGGCATCCGGGCCGGCGACGTCATCTACAGGATCGACGACCGCGACGTCCGCCGCGCACAGACCTTGACCAAGCACGTCCGCAGCATGGAACCGGGGGAAAAGGTCAAGATCTATTTCCTGCGAGATGGCAAGGAGAAATCGGAGAAGGTCACTCTCGGCGAGCGCGACGCTGTGGGTCTCTCGGAAACCCGCAAGAGGATCCGAGTCGACCACCCCGGGCACAGGGTCGTCCGTCTGTTCGAGGGACCGCGCCTCGGCGTGCGGGTCCAAACGATGAACCGGGACCTGGCCGAGTACTTCGCAGTCGACGAGGGCGAGGGCGTGTTGGTCGTGGAAGTCCTCGACGACACACCGGCGGAGAAGGCGGAGATGAAGAGTGGGGACGTCATCGTAGAGATCGAGGGGAAGAAGATCGGCGACGCCGGCGACATCCGCCACGTCCTCGGGGAGTACGAGGAGGGCGATCGCGTGAAGGTCGAGATCGTCCGGAAGGGCAACAGGCGGACTCTGGAGGTCGAGGTGGAGGACGGTGAGAGGATCGGACTCTTCGGGGACGACTTCCGGCCCTTCGGGGGTGATCTGGGCCCGCTGTTCGTCTGGCCGAGGCATCTCGATTCCGACGGGTCGTTCGAGATCCCCCAGGACGATCTAGAGAAGCTCCGGGAAGACGTCCGCGAGTTGCGCGAGGAGCTGAGGAATCTCAAGCAGAAGCTAGACAACACCTAGCCTGGATTGTGCATGAATGCGAACGTCTGCTCACGCATCATCCCGGCGGAGCAATGGAGCAATCGAGCCCTGCGGGAGTTCCAGGTCCCGCGGAGAGGAGAAGAGCGTGCTCTCCGTTGCGGTCGCCTGTCGACTCTCGGCCTTCGGAAGATGCAAGCGCCTGCGCCGGATCAACAGAAAACGCGTGCATGATGCGGGCTAGTCCTGCCATTCCATAGGATGTCCCGCCGCTGGCCGGGGGTCGCCCGACGCGACCCCCGGTTTCTCGCTGCCGTCCAACCGACCCCAGCGACCCACAGCCCTGCCCAAGAGAACCCCCCATCGCCCAACGCTGGCCTACGGAAGACAAACTCCCCGCGCCGGAAAACCAGCACCCATGGGCACTCCAGCTAAACCCCGATTTCGCGAGAGCCGATACGGAGGGGAGAACACGCTCTTAAGGAGAGGTTGCGATCCGGCCCTGTCGAACCCGGCGCCCACCGCTCGTCTGCGGCGTCGGGGAGAGGGAGGCTGACCGTTGATGAAGAACCTCTGGCCGAGGTGGGTTGCCCTCGCGCTGGGCTGCCTTTTGGGTGGATGCAGCGTCGAGAACAACCCGGAGATGCCCACGTGGGAGGCGGAGTTCAACGTCCCGCTCGGGGTGGAGACGACGACTCTCCAAGAGTGGATCGATGAGTCGGACGATCTCTGCGAGAGCGCGACCGGACTCGTCGCCTTCCACTTCGAGGGAACGTTGGAGAGGACCGAGATCGGCGACCGGCTGGCGCTCGATCCCGTCGAGGCGTCCTTCCACTCGGCCATCGGCGCCTTCACGCTCCGGTCCCCGGCGAGCCAGAGCGGCCAAGTCTCCTTCTCCGACCTGTGGCCGCCCTCGAGCCAGCTCGAGGGCCAGACGGTGCCCGTACCCGGCTTCCAGTTCGACGGCGTCGAGACCCCCCTTCCCGAGTTCGACGAGTTCCACTCCATGACCCTCGAAGAGGGACGCCTCACGGTGGTCCTCGCCAACCGGCTCCCGGTGGACGTGGAGGACGTCACCGCTACGCTGGTGGAGGACGAGACCTGGACCGAGATCCTCTCTGTCCCGATTCCCCGGGTGGGTACCGGCCAGGCCGACTCGGCCGCCATCGACCTGGCGGGCGTCACACTGACCTCGGGCCTTCTCGTTCGGGTGAGCGGTGGGTCCCCCGGCTCGGGCGGCGAGGCGGTCTACGTCGACGTCTCGTGCGGCCTGGAGGTGGAGGTAGGCCTCTCCGATCTTCGGGCCAGCCGGGCGACGGCCGAGCTGCCCGCCACGGACGTGACGCTCGATGAAACGGTCGATATCCCCGACGGTACGATCCTCGTCGAGGCGGAGGTCGCGGCCGGCGCCCTGGACCTCAACATCGAGAACGACCTGCCCGTGCGGCTGACCGGACTCCTGACGGTCGCGGAGTTCGCCGACCCGTCCGGGGAGCCCCTCACCCTGGGGATAGACCTGCCTCCCGCCGGGGACGCGTCCGCCCACGTCGAGCTGGCCGGCTACACGCTGAGGCCTGCGCCCCCCATCCCGGAGGCGGCTCAGCGGGTCAACGTCTCGGCGTCGATGACGACCGAGGAGACCGGGGAGCCGGTCACGCTGACGGCCGAGGACGGGGTTTCGGTGGATCTGTCCATCGACACCCTGACGTTCGCTCGGGTTCGCGGCATCCTGGACAGCACGTCCTTCGAGGTCGAGCCCAGCACCGCGGAGGTCGAGTTTCCGGAGGACCTGTCCAGCGTATCCCTGCAGGAGGCCCGCCTCACCCTGACGCTCGTTTCGACCGTACCGGTTCCCACGGCGCTCTCGCTCGAGGCCGTCGGCGAATCGGGGGACGGCAAGGTTACGGTGCTTGCGATCCCGCTCGAACTCGCCGGTTCTCAGGACTCGCCCCCCGAGACGACGGCCGTGGTCCTGGACCAGGACAACAGCGCGATCGTCGACATGCTCAACAGTCTGCCGCGCTCGGTAGAGGTCAGCGGTCAGGGCTGGGTAGGGGACGGCGAGACCGAGGGCGAGGTGTCCCGGGAGGACTACATCGAGGGCGCCTACCGGGTGGAGGTTCCCCTCCATCTGGCCATCGAGGAGCAGACGATCGACTCGGACCTGACCGAGATCGAGATTCTCCCCGAGGAGGGGAACGTCGACGGGGGGGACGGCGCCGTCGACGGTGAGCTCACACGACGCATGCGATCGGCGGAGCTGTGGGTCGCCTTCCACAACCACACGCCCTTCGGCCTGGTCGCCACGGCCAGCTTCGCCACGGACTCGGCGAGGGTTTTCACCGACCCGGACGTGTCGCTCGAGTCCGTCCAGATCGCCGCCGGCGCCGTGGACGAGACGGGCGAGGTAACCGCGGCCACATCGATCGAGAACCACTTGACCCTGACCGAGGATGACCTCGACCTGTTCCGGAATCCCTCGGATGAGATCCGGCTCGTGTACATGGGAACGCGCCTCCGGCTGCTCTCCACCGAGGGGCAGGCCGTGAAGGTCCGGGGGTCGGACTACATCCAGACGGCCGCAAGAATCCGCGTCGCGGCGACCGTCGACCGGCCCGATGACGACTAGCAATGCGGTCTACTTTCTACCGTCTACTTTCTCAATCAGGTGCCGATGCAATCTCATCCGCCGAGACACCGCCCCAGGCCGAAACCGAGTTTGTGCACAGTGCAGACTAGGCCATAGGAGAGAAGGATGCTTCGCACGCGCGTGGGTGTCGATACCGTCTTCGTCGGGCTCGTGGCCGCGGTCCTGCTCGCCACGCCCCCCCTCACACAAGACGCAGCGGAGGCGGCCTGCCCGGTGACCGCGCGGCAGGTTGCCCTCGCGGGATCCGGCGCCACGGCCGCCGTGGGGGTGGAGGCGCTGTGGGCCTCCCCGGCGAACCTGGCCGCCCCAAACCGTCCCGCCTTCTCGCTCATGCTCGTCAGCGCCGCCGGCGGGGTGTCCAACAACAGCTTCACCATCGACCAGTACAACCGGTTCATGGCCCCGGGCACCTACCTATCGGGCTCCGACAAGGAAGAGATCCTGGGGAGTATTACGGGCGACGAGTTCGTCGTCCGCGCCGAGGGGGCGGCCAACTGCCTGGGGCTGGCGATCGGCCCCGTCGGATTTGCGATCACGCCTCGTGCGTTCGGCTCCATCGCCCTTTCGAAGGACTACTTCGACCTGCTGCTCAACGGGAACGCGCTCAACCGCGTGTACTCCTTCGACGGCACGTCGGGGGAGTCGATGGTCTTCTTCGAAACCTCCCTCTCGTACGCGCGGCGTTCATCGTGGATCCCTCTCACCAACGGCCGCTGGGGTCTCGGGGTGAAGATGTTCCACGGGGGCGCCTACTTCGAGGTCCTGGACGCCGACGGGGAGCTCGTCACCTCCCCGACGAAGGCCAGCGGGGAGGGCCTGGTGAAGATCCGGTACTCGGGGTCCACGGAGGCCCCGGAGGGCGACGGCGACTACGAGACCAGTCCCGGCCGCGGGTTCGGCTTCGACCTGGGCGTCGCCGGCGAGATCTCCACGAGGTGGAGCCTGGCGGTCGTGTTGAGAGACGTAGGAAGCCGGATCACGTGGGACCACGGCACCGAGAAGAGCTACCACTACCGCGCCGACTCCCTGACGGCCGAGAACGCGGAGGACGAGGACCTCGTCCTCGAAGAGGAATACGAGCACGCCGTCGGGTCGCTGCGGATCCCGGTCCCCACCACGCTGCACCTCGAATGCACGCGGGAGACGCCTCGATTCCTGTTCTCGACCGCCTACGACCAGGGGTTCCGTCGCTTTGCGGGGGTCTCCACGATACCCAGGCTCGCGGTCGGAACCGAGCTTCGGGCCCCCGCCTGGCTCCCGGTCAGGGCCAGCCTCTCTCTCGGAGGAGGCATGGGGACCTGCCTGGCGGGCGGGCTCGGACTCCACCTGGGGGGATTGTCGCTGGACCTGGCGGGCATGAAGCGTGGAATCTCCGGAAACAAAGGCGGGCTGGTGGCGCTCACGACCTACCTGAGGTTCTAGATCGATCCACCAGAGACCGGGCGAGCGCGACGCCGCCCCGGCGGACCCGAAGATCCGGCGGGGCGGTTTCTTCATTCCGGAGGCGTCCGGACTACTCGGGCGCTTCCTGCAGGTGGGGGATCCGGATGCTGAAGAGCACGCCGCGCTCCTGAACCGGCTTGTAGAGGATCTCGCCCCCGTGGTTCTCCGCCACGATCCTGCACTCCGCCAGCCCCAGTCCCTCCGCTCTCTCCTTGGTCGTGAACCCGCCCTCGAAGATGCTGGGCGCCACGTCTTCCGGGATGCCCGGGCCGTCGTCCGCATAGACGATGATGATGGCGGAGTCGTCGGGTTTCCAGATCACGTTGATGTCGATGAGTCCGGAACCGTCGGTCGACTCCTCGAAGGCCTCCGAAGAGTTGTCGTACAGATTGACGATCATCTGCTGAATCTGGTCCGGATCTGCGTAGGTCTTGGGCAGGTCGGGAGCGACGCGCACCCGCACCCTGATCTTCGGCGAGAGGGGTTGCAGAAACGCCTCCGCTTCCCTCACCAGCTGCCCCACGTCGCAGAGAACCGGTGACCACTCTTCGGCCGAGGGGTTCACCTCGCCCTTCATCATGTCCTGGAGCTTCTTGACCTGGCTGACGACCTTCTTGGCGTTTCTGACGCTCATGCTCCTCTCTCCTCCGTACCTCTCACGATGTATCACGCTTCTCTATCGGCCCGGAAATTGGGGAGCTTGAAGATTATCGGTCCCGGCGCTCGAAGCGCTTGCCCCGGCCGATCAAGCCCGGGGAGGGCAGCCTCACCTCCCGCCGGCCGTCGGCGGCCACCCGGCCCAACCGCCACGCCGCAACCGGTCCCCCGGCCGCTGCGCGGAGACATTCCTCCGTCTCCGCCTCGGAACACACCACGCAGAAGCCGACGCCCATGTTGAAGGTGGCGTACATCTCCTCGACGGAGACCTCGCCCAGTCGCTGGATCAGACCGAAGATGGGAGGCGGCTCGGGCAGCGCGTCGAGCACGAAACTGGCGGGGCTCTTGACGCGAGTCAGGTTGAGCAGGCCGTCGCCCGTGATGTGGAGGAGTGCCTTCGGTCGGATCCCGGCGCCGCGCAGGGATTCCAGCAGAGACACGTAGATGACCGTCGGTTCGAGGAGGACGTCTCCCAGGACACCGCCCACCTCGTCGACGTGGCGGTCGAGATCCCACCCTGCACGCTCGAACACCCTGCGGGCCAGAGTCAGCCCGTTGGAATGGACCCCGCTGGAGGCAACCCCGACGACGGTGTCGCCGTCCGTGAGATCGTCGCCCAGGATCAGCTGGTTGGGATCGACGGTCCCGACGCACGTACCCACCAGGTCGAACCCCCGTCCCTCTGCGCTTCCGCGCACCATTTCCCGGACCTGCGCCAGCTCGCCCCCGGCGATCACGATGCGGGCCTGCTCGGCGCCCCGGTAGAGGCTCTCCCCGATTTCGGCCAGCATCTCGGGGTTCGCCTCCTCGACGGCCAGGTAGTCGACCATGGCGATGGGTTCGGCCCCGACGCAGAGCACGTCGTTGACGTTCATGGCCACGCAGTCTATGCCCACGCCGTCGAGCCGGTTCATCCGCTGGGCGATCAGCAGTTTGGTCCCGACGCCGTCGGTCGAGATGGCCAGACCCAGCGATTCGGTCAGGCGAATCACGTTGGCGAAGTAGCCGATGTCCAGGAGCGGCTCGCCCAGCCCGCGCCTCAGCCCTTTGGATCGACCGACCCAGTCGAGCAGCCCGGCGAGCGATTGCTCCGCCCTCCGGGTGTCCACACCGGCGTCGGCATACGTCGTGGGACGCACCGCGTCCCGTCCCCTCTTCGAGTCCCGGCCCTTCATCGATTCCTCCGGCAGAGAGCCTGCTGCGCCTGAGCCGCTCGCATGCGTCGGACCCGCGCGACTCCGACCTCTTTTCCAGGCTACCAGGTGTTCGGCCCCGTGACAAGGCCGGGCTTGCGGGCGTGGGGCGCCGGGCCCGCCCCGCTCCGCCTTGACACGCGGTGCGGGCGTTCCTACACTACTGGAAGTCGAAGTGCCCAACGCGAGTCTTGCCCCCAACAGGAGTCGTCGATGTCGAATCTCGTACTGTTCCCCCCTGCAGACCCCGAGCGTTTCGACGGGATCCTCTCGGACTCGTTGGCCGATCGCTTCGACCCCAACGCGCGCCTCGCCGTCAAACTCCACATGGGAGAGGGGGAACACCACTTCGACCGGGACCTCGCCGCCCGGTGTATCGCCGTGGCGACGAGGAACGGCATGCGGCCCTTCCTGTTCGACTCGCCCGTGATGTACTCGGGCGCCCGGCACACGGTCGGGGGCTATCTCGCTCGGGCGGCCGAGAACGGGTTCTCGGAGGATCGGATGGGCTGCCCGGTCGTGATTTCCGACGAATCGGAGACCGTCGAGGGGAGATACCTCCCCATCGGGGTGCTCAGGGACCTTTCGCAGGCCGACGGCGTCCTCGTGCTGTCCCACGTCAAAGGGCACGCCTGCACGGGGGCGGCCGGCGCGCTGAAGAACCTGGGGATGGGGGGGGTGGATCGACGCACGAAGACGAGCATGCACACCGGCTCCCGACCGGTCCTCACCGGCGAGTGCGACGCGTGCGGCGAGTGTGCGGAGGGATGTCCGGGATCGGCGATCCAGGTCCAGGACCGGGCCAGGATCGATCAGGGGGCCTGCTGGGGGTGCGGACGGTGCATCGACGTCTGCCCCCGGGGCGCGCTCGAGCCGGAGACGGCGTCCTTCGATGCGCTCTTGGTCGACGGCGCAGCGGCCGTGCTATCCCGCGTTCGGCGATCCCTCTACGTCAACGATGTCCGCAAGATCACGCGCCTCTGCGACTGCTGCCGGAACCCGGGGCCCTTGATTGCCCCGGACGTGGGGACGCTCATCGGGGACGATCCTGTGGCGATCGACCAGGCGTCGGTGGACCTGGTCATCCGCGCGGCGGGGAGTGACGTCTTCCACAAGGCCCACGGTCGGAACCCGTACACACACCTCCGTGAGGCCGAAGCCCGCAGCCTCGGAGGACGCGACTACCGACTGGACCACGGCTAGCGCCCGGGCACCCGCGGATTCTAGTCCGATTTCTCCTCGGCGCCCGGCCCGGCCGAAGTCGTGTCCGGCTTCGGTACCGGGTGGTCGATCTTCCCAAGTCGCTCCGCGTACTTGAACTCGCCCACCGGGTGGCAGTCCTGGACGTGGCACCGTTTGCAGAGGGTCTCGTCGATCTCCCAGAGGCCGTTGGCCACGGCCCGCTCGCGCTCCATCATGACCTTGAGGGCGCGGTACAGACTGCCGGGGCCGTGGCACGCCTCGCACTGCACGCCCTCCTCCCGCCTGTAGCCGGACGCGAGGAGATCGGCGTTTTCACCGAAGGCGGTCGTGTGACATCTGAGGCAACGCTCGCTCTCGGCCGGATTCTCCACGCCGCAGACGGCGGCAATCGAGTCTGCCGGGGGGGTCGCCAGATCGGTGAAGGCCCGCGCGTGCGCGCTCTCCTGCCAGAGCTCCATCTGGTTTCCGATCTTCTTGCTCTTGTGGCACACCCTGCATCCCTTGGCGCCCACGTACTGCGGGACCAGCTTCGCCTCCTCCTCGTCCGCCGGCGCTCCGCCGAGAAGCCAGAAGGCGGCGCCCAGGATTGAGACGGTCACTGCGATCGACAGACCCCTCTTCATTTCCGTTTCCCCCCTACAGGTAGCTGTGCAGACCCGAGAGTAAGTAGTTGACGCCGAAGAAGGTGAACAGGACGGCCCCGAATCCCACGATCGAGAGGATCGCCATCCACTTGCCCTTCAGCGAGGCCACCATGCGCGCGTGGAGAAGCGCCGCGTAGACAAGCCACGTGACCAGCGACCAGGTTTCCTTGCTGTCCCAGCTCCAGTACGATCCCCAGGCGTAGTTCGCCCAGACCGCTCCGGTGACGATGCCGATGGTCAGCATCAGGAACCCCACCGTCGCCAGGTTGTAGTTGATCTCCTCGAGGGAGAGCCGCGGGACGGACGACGCTCCTGCCCCGTCGGATCCGGAGAACAGGTACATCAGGCTGGCGACGAAGGACACCGCAAAGGCCGCGTAGGCCAGGAAACACGTGACCACGTGCACCGTGAGCCAGTAGCTCTGGAGCGCCGGGATGTGCGGCTCGAGGGTGTCCGACACGCCCGGAAGGACCGAGACCAGGGCCACCGCCAGGGCCGCCAGCGGTGAGACGAAGGCGCCCAACGCGTCGATCCCGTACTTCCGATCGAAAATGAAAAACACCAGAACCACCGACCAGGAGAAGAACACCATGGACTCGTACAGGTTCGCCAGGGGCGCGTTCTCAAACACGAAGGCGGCCTGCCCGAGCCATCCCTCCGGTCGATCGGCCGCCACCAAGCGGCACGACTCGACCCACCGAACGACGATGCTCACCGTGTGAAGCGCGAACCCGCCGCCGAGAATCCACCGCCCAGCCCTCCCCCAACGAGGTCTGCCGGAGACGACCCGAACCAGGTAGACCGCCGTGGCCACCAGGTACAGGATGAGGGCGATCCAGACCAGCGTGGCGCTCATGTTGCCGCCCCTGTCCCGGAGCCCGAAGGCCCCCCCAGCCCGCGCAGGAGCTCGTCGATGGACTCCCCGAAACGGCCGAGCCCGCCCCGCGCCCCGGCCGCCAGCATCATCCGGGATCCGTCCCGGTCGGCCTCCACGCGGATCGCGAGGCGCCGGTGGCGCACCATGAAGGACAGGAAGATCCCCACGACGAGGAGACCGCACCCGCTCCACACCACGGGCACCCCGGGATCGAACGCCACCTGCAGACCTGTGAACTCCCGGAATCCATACCCGGCGACCTCGAGGCGATGCCTCACCCGAT
>Ga0180438_10007211_pt1 | contig 14612 bp, 18 predicted proteins | sample SS_ome_12_FD_132455 | JGI IMG/M metagenome (GOLD analysis project Ga0180438, IMG submission 132455) | Hypersaline lake sediment archaeal communities from the Salton Sea, California, USA - SS_3_D_2 metaG | ecosystem: Environmental > Aquatic > Non-marine Saline and Alkaline > Hypersaline >...
GGTGCTACTGATCCGGCAACTACTACAGTGTTTGATAATGTACAGGAAGTAAGATTCCACGCTATTTCATGGCCTTATCAAAACAACACAACTGATTTGGAAGCATTACTTGATCCACGTCTGGTAATTAACAATGCATTTCTGCAAGGTGTTGGTTTTATCGGTTATGATGACACAGAAGCAAATATCACAGCAAAAGTGAACGGGGCTACACCGATAAACAAACAGACTCTTGTATTTATGGGAAACAGACAAATAACTGGCGAAAGTGTTATTGTTACTCCCGCAGATTGGAGAGTTGCTGAGTTTATCGCAATTGAAGCATTAAGATTTACAGACGGCGTCCCTATTGCAAAATATGTAACCGTTGCAACTGCAAATGATATAATCGGTAATTTGGGATTGGCGTCTCTGGCATATTACAATATACCTCTGGAATATACTGACATTGGAGATCCGAACTTATTATTCAGCGGAACAGCTCAAGAGAACTTAAAAGACGATGGTTATACTATTGTAGGTACTAACTCAAGTTCTACCAGTACAATTATGGGCGAAGTTGTTACAACTTACAAGTTTGATGCAATTGGTAATCCAGATGTATCATTCAAATATTTGAACTATGTGAGAACTGGATACGGTGCTCTGGAGATTTATTTTAGAACTTTGAAAGCTGATAATTCTCAAGCAAGATTGACAGAAGGTGATTTAGTTGCATTCAGAAAAATAGAAAATCTAAAATCTATTGAAGCACAATATTTGTCAATATACAAACGACTTGCAAGTAGTGAGTTTGTATTGACTCAAGGCGGACCGGATGCCGAGCAGTATTTTTTTGACAATCTTGATATTCAATTGGATTTGGCAAATGGTAAAATTACATCTTCTGGAAAGTTGCCTGTTGTAACTCAAATAAGAGAGTTTAATATTGCATTCCAGATAGCATTTACAATATCAGCATAAGGAGGAATAAATGGCTTTACCAAATAAAAGTAATTTAGGTATTTTTGTAAACGGAGTTTTGATTCCGGTTGTACCTAACTCAGTTGTATACAACAACGGATATAGTGAAGTAACCGTAAAATCAGCAAGTATAGGCGGTGGCGCGGCTACATCCGTGCACTCAGAAAATGTTGAAAATAAATTTTCTGTTTTAAAATTCAAAGTATATCCGCAAGACCCAATTCTTGCATTGTTTCCAGCATGGAAAGCGGCTATTGCTGCTAATACATGTTCAGGGGTTGATAGAACCGGAGCGCCTTTTACAATGATTGGTGCAAGTTTTGTGAACAACCCTGATATACCACCAACACCCGACGGAGAAGTAGAAATCGAATTTCGTGGAGATCCAAACGGATAGGAGAAGTAAATGAGAAACGATAGAAAAGCCGGGTTAATGGTTATAGAAACAAAAAGACCGTTCAAAGTATCTGAGGGCGGTCAATATGTTGATAAGACAAAAATTGTCTGTAAAGATATCGGTGTTAATGAAGAAGCTGAATATATAGCAATGGATTTACAGCAATTGTTAATGTCGGCAATGTTTGACATGGCAAATAATGTTGACAGAAGCCATGCGCAAAATACAGAGGAAGAAGATACCGGATTCTATGACAATAATAGTCCATCTACAAAAGAAGTTGATGAGGTTGGAAACGGTCTTATGACTATGGTTAATATGTCAACAAAAGTAAAGATGTCTGATTTTATCAGGAAGTTTGTTGATTTAATTGGATTCGGTTTATTTGAAGTTGATGGAAAGCGGTTAAATATGGAGTCTTGGGGAACTATTGGACTACAAGACAAACAGAGAATTGTTTTTAATTATATTGCTTTTTTCGTCAATCCCTTGCAGAATGTTGCTTCATCAACTGGCAAGAAGGAAGATGCACAGCCAGACCTCTTTACAAATTAGAACAGGCTGTAAGGGTAATACGATTTTTAAATGGTGGCATAACTTATGTAGATTTTATGAGTATGTCATCATTTAAGAGAAATGCAATAATACAAATGGTTAATAAAATGCAGGAAGAAGAGAATGGCTAATACTATTGAGTATGTTTACCAGTTAGTAGATAGATACACACCGCAACTAAGCAGAATGCGAATGGCTCAAAAAACCTTTGCAAAAGATATTGACAGGGCAAAAGGCGACTTGGCTAATTTTCAGAGTGGGATTAGAACATTTACAACAGTTGCGGCAGTTGGTGCTGTTGGCGGTTTGACTGCCGCCGTTGCTGGCATGGTAAACGAAGCAAGCAAGATTGAAAATGTAACAGCGGCCTTTACTCCTTTAATGGGAAGTGCCGAAAAAGCTACAGAGCTGGTAAACAGACTCAATACAGAAGCGGCCACAACACCTTTTCAGTTTGAAAATATAGCCGGAGTCGCTAATCAATTATTACCATTGATGGAAGGCGATATAAATAGGGTTGCCGATACATTCAGATTTTTAGGGGATACTGCTGGGGGTAATGCTCAGAAGCTTGAGAGTATAGCAAGGGGTTACTCTAAAGCATTGGGAAAAGGCAAGGCTGACATGGAAGCTTTGAATATGATTACCGAGGCCGGAGTACCAATCCTTGACCAGATGTCTAAGAAGTACGGTGTATCAATAAATAAATTGTATGAAATGAGTTCAGCCGGGGAGATAACATCTCAAATGTTAACAGATACATTCAAGACTATGACTAGCGAAGGCGGAATATTCTTTAAAGGTATGGAAATAAGCTCTGAAACATTCTCAGGCGTAATGAGTACCCTCAAAGATAATATAGCATTGACTATGGCAGAAATGGGAAGTGTTGCACTGCCTATCTTGAAAGAGTATGCAAAAAAAGCCACAGACGTAGCACAAGCTGCTAAAGCATGGGCGCAGAATAACAAGGAAGTTATCAAGGCTAATTTTGAAAAGTTTTTTAAAACTATAAAAAATATTGTTACCGTTGCTATTGCTGCAGGGAAAGCAATGTATAATTTATTCAAGGTAATTAAACCTATATTGCCGCTGATTGTAGGAATAGCTGTTGCATGGAAAGCTTATAGAATAAGTATGATGGCTGCTGTTGCAATCGGGCCTGTAGTTAAGTTTGTAGGAATAATTATGAGAATGGCAAAGGCTCAACAAGGGGTTAATGCTGCTCAAGCTATATTTAATGCTCTTGTGAGGGCTAATCCAATCGGAATGATTATAACTGCTGTAGGCGTTGCAATAGGATTATTTTATATTCTATACACAAGATCAGAAACTTTCAGAAATATTGTACACGCTGCCGGAAGGATATTAAAGACAGTAGTGTTATTTCACATTAAAGCAATTGTAACTACAGTAAAAGCATTGATAAGTTTTGCAGGTAAGTTAAAAGATTCATTCATGAATATTATTACAAGCGATTCATTTTCAGGATTAAGAGTTATATTTGATTTATTGTTTCCTATATTCAGTATTATTCAAGAAATAAGAATGAGATGGGAATATATTAAATTAAGTTTTTCGGAAGGCGGTGTTGCTGGTATCTTGAGAGGATTTCAGGCAATAGGGAAAACATTATTAAGCGGGGTCTTAAGACCATTTGAGAAAGTACTTGAGGTTGCTGCTAAGTTTGATCCTACAGGATTAGCACAAAAAGGTCTTGATAAAATAGCAAGTTTCCGAGAGTCGATGTTTGCTGATGAAGAAGAAATGAGGCGTAAAAAAGAAGCTGCTGAAAAAGAAGCCGCAAAGAACATTGAAGCTATAAATAAAGAATTGTCAGCTCAGAACATCAAGAAAATGCAATATGAAAAGCAAATGGCATTAGATAAAAATAAGGCCATTTCTGATTCAGCAAAGAAAGCAGCTGATGATGCAAGCAAAGCAAGCGATAAAATGGCTCAGCGTGTAACAGCGACGGCCGGAGATATTGCAAAACAAAAATCAGATTTTGAGAAAAAATATGTAAGAGAAAAAACTCAGGCCGAGTTAACCGTCGATAGAATAAGAAGATCATTGAGAACAGGAACAGCAGAGCAAAGAATCGGCAAGGTGAAGGGCGTTGTAAGTGGAATGCCAGAAGTTTCTTCTATAGTAACTAATCCGCAAGTAAATAATTTACAGACTGTAAAAGTTCCTGAAAGAACAGCGCCTACTACACAAAATGTAAATGTAGATGTTGGCCTGACGGTGGTAAAAGAGAAGGGAATTGAGGTTAAGCCTTACAAAGCAACGGGAAATACAGGGGTTAATATGAGGTATCTAACAAAATGAGTTATAGCACAGCATTATTAGCAAGCAGTTATAAGAATGTTCCTTTTTTTGTTCGGCAAGAGCAAATAAATAACTATGGTCAAAAAAGAATACAGCATGATTACCCTTCAAGTTCTACAAGATACGAAGAACCTCAAGGGGTTGCACCAATTGATATTACTGTAGATATTTTCTTCTCAGGATCAGACGCTAAAGGCGATTATGAACTATTTAAATTAGCTGTTGAAGATAGCGCCCCGGGGTTGTTGATTATTCCCGGATTTGGCGCGTTTGAGAATATAGTTGCAAGACCGGCAAATGCCTTGTTAAGCCAGACAAGTATCGGAGAGATTTCTACAAGTGTAACATTTTCTGAGACTGTTGAAAAGCCATCTCCTACAACTGCCTCGGCAAGTTCTACAGATGTAGCAAGCGCTGGTAATGGTGCGGCTGTAAGTGTAGGGGGTGCATTTTGAGTTACACAGTTCCTATAACTACAAATAATAGAAATACTGTAATATATGATCTAAACCTATTAGCTGATGATGTGTTAAAAATTACTGGAAATAAAAGTGCTTATGATGAGTTCGTTAATAAGATAAATCAATCTATATATAATAAAGACACATTGAAAAAGATATTATTTAATCAGTCTAAACCTTATGGGTTTTTAGAGAGAATCAGGCTTGAAACTAATAATTATGATATGTTTGATAAAATTACTTGCCTTGGATTTGATTACACTAATGAGATGTCCGATATAAACGTTGATATTAGACCAGCACCGAGTCTTGTGGCTGGTAGATTAGTTTGTGATTATGATATTCCGGTTTGGGAAGAAACAACACAAGAGAGAATAATAAGAAATGCCAACAGAATAACAATTATAAATAGTTTTAGGGTATTTGGATTGATAGGGATGTTAAACGAAGCTGCAAAGAGAAAATATACCACAACTGATGATATTAAAGAAGTAAGGAATAAAATAAGCAATGTATTTGAAACAATAATTGATAATGATGAAACAAGGATATTGATTCCTGACATTAAACAGTCTATGCAAACACAATTTGACCGAACGCTTGAGGTATTAACACAAAAAGAGCAGAACGCTTATAATACAACTACAATAAAATTAGAGAGAAAATATGCATCTCAGTTAATTAGTTACCAGCTATACGGTGAGTTAATTAAAAATGAGACTGATTTAAATAATTTTTCTGATATTATTAAAGGTCTTAACCGTCAAGAGGCCGCCCATGCACTTAATGGTGAAATAAGGATTATTCAGGTATGAGCTCTAAAGTCGAAGTGAATGGAAATAGTTATACTGAATTCAAACAAATAGATATTTCTGATAGCTTAGATGACTTTGCTAGAACAGCAAGGCTTATTATAACAGAGCCGGCAAATAACAGTAGTATTATTAAAATAAATGATAAAGTTTCTATTTACCTTGATGACATCAAAGTAATTACAGGATATGTTGAAAAGATAAGCGACTCAGAAAGTGATAACAGCCATGACATAAATATAGAATTAAGAAGTTTAACCGCAGATTTAATAGATAGTTGCTGTCCGGACGATTTAAAGTTTTTGGAAGGTGTGGCAACTTATAAAGATTTAGTGCAAAAAGCAATTGACGCTCTGGGGTTGGATATAACAATTACAGACGAAGTAAATATAAGTTTTTCAGATGAAATAAAAAGTGCTGAATTAGGGCAAACTTGCTTTGATTTTTTAAATGAATATGCAAGAAAAGCACAGGTGTTTTTAAATAGTGATGGAGATGGAAATGTTTTAATCCGTAGACCAGGTGGAAACTTAACAACATGGTTAGTTGAAGGTAATAATATATTAGAGAGCAGAATTGAATTAGATTATAGTCAAAGATTTAACAGTTATACAGTATATTCTAATAGCAATGTAACAGCCGAAGGGAATACAGATAATTTAAATGTATCAGGAAATGCTGTTGATAGTATTATCAATAGTACAAGGATTTTTGAAAAAAGAGCAGAAAAACCCATGACAGCCGATGAATGCGCAAACGCCGCTATAGAAGAGGCAAATATAAGAAGGATTAGAGGGTTTAAATATAGTTGTAAGGTATCAGGATTCAGTGGTAATGATGAATTATGGGAAATCGGAAAACTTGTTAATATTAGAGATGACAAAAAAGGCGTAAATGGTGCTTATGTTATTAAGGACATAAATTATACTGTTACAAGTGGTGGAGATTATACAAGCATGACAATGACATTACCAGACGCTTATAAATTGACAGCGGAATTACCGGGCAGTGATGCGGCCGCAATAGATCAAGCTACTGTATACAATGAGGGTTAAATGAATATATTGCAAAAGATAATGAACTTAATAAAATTATCAATGAAATCTGAAACTGTTGACGAACGTACCATTAAGGTTAATATACTTGGCAAAGACAAAAACGCTATTAAATATCAACCTTATGGTATACAATATCATTTGCCAGATACAGATATACTCAATATAGTGTTACAACAGGAAGGATATGAGGATAGTTTAATAGCAATACCTTTTAATATAAAAGATTTAGAAGATAATTTGGAAGAGAAAGAAATAAGAATAGGAGAGCCGACTCAAGAAAGTAGAATAAAGTTTTTATCAAAAGTTGATGATGCCGATGCTGATGAAGTGTATATATATAGTCCAGAAAAATTAACTATTGATATAAACGAAAATCTATTATTAACAATAGAAGAAGGTGAAACAATTTTTGAAGATGATAATGGAAACGTTATTACAATAGATGACTCTGGTATTATAATAGAAGATGCATATGGTAATATAATAACAATGGATAGCTCTGGTATGGCATTAGAAGATTCAAATGGTAATGAGGTTGCAATGGGAGCTTCTAGTGTAACAATAAACGGAGCAAGCAATTTTGAGGTGTTACAATGAGTGAGTTTATAGCAAATAATAGTATGACATTTAAGTTTGAAAATCCAGCTCATAGCGGAACTGTAACAATAACTACTCCGGCTAGTACTAAAGTAAAGGCTGGAGGTGTTGGTGTACATAAAGATAATATGGCAATAGTAATATCCAATGGTTCTGATGGTTCAATAACAAATGCGACAGGATCAGGGGTGATAAATGCCACAGCACAAAAAGCTAAGGCTGACGGTGTATTGGTATTAAGGGAAGGGGACAAAAATAATATTCCTATTGTAATGACTGGAACAAATCCTAGTCCACCTCCTCCAACATCTACCTATACTACAGTTGTAGTAATTGATGATCCCGGGCAAGATAAAGTAAAGGCAGGATAAAATGCAAGATTTTAAAGTTACACAAAAGACAGATACCACATTTGATATATCAGTACAAAACAAATTGTTTGAAACAACAAGCACAATAGATACAGGTATTAACTATCAATTGTTTCTTAATAAGAGGGCTGATAAAACACAAATTGCTACACCTAGAAATAGAGGTGGCTGGATGGGAGATCTTATAACAAAACCAGATTATCAATCAGGAAGTTTTATATATACTAAGTATACGGATAGGAATACACAGTCTAATAAGAATGATATTGCGGAGTTTGCAAAATTAGCTTTGAAATATTTTAGAAAAATAGGCGCCAAAAAAATCACTGCTGATGTTGTTGAAAACAATATATATGGTATAATAAACATAGACTCAGATCAAACTTTGAAATACAGTGCATTGTGGAGGGTTGAATAATGCCATTACCGATAAAAACATTTAAAGATTTTGTTAATAGTGTTATAGGTAAGTTTATAAAAGAACTTCCAGAGGTCGATCCTACAATAGACGCAAGTTTGGCAAAAACAATGTCAATTTCTTCCGCTATATCAGCAAGTAATTTACAGGAAGGCGTGCAAGGTGTTGTTAATCAAGCATTTTGGCAGACAGCTGATGGGGATTTTTTAGCAAAAAAAGGTGAGTATAATAAAGTATTTCAGAATCAACCACAAAGCGCATTAGGAAACGCTTGCGTAGAAGGCGTGATTGATACTATTATTACAGCAGGAACTAATTTAACAGGTTCAAACGGTGTTACATATCAGGTATTGCAAGACGCTTCTGTTCAAGAGTACGTTGGTTCATGTGCATTAAATTACAGTGCTGGAATTGTAACAGTAACTACCGATGCCGTTCATAACTTAGCCACTGGATTAAATATTACTATTAGTGACGCTACGCAAACAGCATATAACGGGACTTTTTTAATAACTGTAATCGATGAAAATACATTTCAATATGATCTTTTAGCAGGTGCTTTGACTTCTGATCTTGGTAATTTTTCAGGAACTTATGCAGAAATGAGTTTGCAAGCATTGTCTACAGGGCAAAATACAAATATATCTGCCGGTGGCACTTTGTCGATAGATGTAACTGATATAGAAGAAACTGCATATGCAAGTTATGATGGGATAACAGGCGGAACAGATGAAGAGTCAGACGATGATTATAGAGTAAGAGTTGGTGAGGCTAATTCTACTACACCCGGAATAGCTACTCCATCAGCAGAGATATTTAGTGCCAAAAAAATAGCAGGAAATACTAGGGTATTTGTAGTAAGAGGTCAAGAAAATTCATCTGGAATACCGGGGGATTCTGGTTATATACCTTCATTAGGGCAGACTGTTATATACGTTGTAAGGGATGATGATGTATCTATTATACCTAGTCAATCCATACTTGATGCTACAAAACAACAGATATTAGATGATGGAAATTGGCCAACACTTACACCGGAAGAAAATTTATTTGTTTTAGCTCCGATTCTTGTAGAACAGGATTTTACAATTTCAAACCTTACACCGAATACAATTACAATGCAAAATGCTATTACAGAGAGATTGGTGGATTTTTTTAGAGACTATGCGCAGGTTGGAAATCCTACATACACAATACAGTTTGATGATCTTAAAACGTTTCTAAGGAGTGTTGTAGATTCAACTGGTGCAAGAGTTGAGACTATAACAATAGATAACCCTAATTTGGATATAGTAGCACAATCAGGTGAAATATACACAAGAGGTACGGTAACATTTGTATGAAAAGCTTGAATGATTATAAAGCATTTACTGATAAAGAAGCTCAAAACTATCTTGCTCAAGCATTACCTGATGGAAAACTAACAGCAAATAGGTTTGATTCTGATTCATATATGTATAAACTGATTCTTTGTATGTCGGAAGTGATTAAGATTATTACCGGACAATTGTATACATTAGCAAAAAACTGGAATATTCAAAAAGCAGAGGAATTGTTACCTGAATGGGAGGAGTCTGTTAGTATAGGCACGAAATACCCTGTATTAGATACAATAGAAAAAAGAAGAGATGCAGTTGAGAGAAAAATTAGCAAAATACCTGTATATAATATAAGACCTGCTACGGATGATGATACTACTATAGAAAATTATGTCAAGAAATTGACTGATATAGATATTGTAATCCAAAGTGCCGGAGAATTAGAGTCAACTTCTGCTTTCCCATGCTCATTTCCTATACAATTTGGGACTCCGTACCAGCAAAGGCAATTATTATTGATTGTAAAGATTGATTATGGAAGTGATGTATTAGCAAACAATCAATTTCCTATGCCTTTTCCGGTAAGATTTTTTGATACAGAAATTCCAGACGCAACCAAAAGTTTGCTTGATATAGTTTTAGATGATGTAGTTCCTAGTTTCATGAACTGGGAATATGAAATATTAACATAAAAAGGAGAAATTCATGTTAGATATTGCTGACAAATTAGATAACACCGCAGGAGCAACCGGAGAGCTTAGTGCCGACGAATACAACGACCATAAAAATGAGATTCAAAATGCCGTTGAAAGTTCTGGACAGGCATTAAGCGATATAAAAACACCTGAACAGCTGGGGCGTGCTATGTTTATTTACGGAACAAGTGCGCAATCATTTCAAGATTCAGGTTCAGGAAACCAGATTGTATTAACGCCTATTACTGGTGCTAACGGTTTAATCGTTCCAGACGATTATGCTAGTATGGATGGTATGATAGTAACATTCACGAAATCAACACCTACCACAAGCACATCTGTTACTGTAAATATAGGTCAAACTACAGGTACATTGTTAGGTGCAAAAGATGTTACTGGTTTTCCTGTAGGAACTCAGGGGTATTTAAAAATAAGATATAGTATTTCAGGAAATGAATGGGAAGCGGTACTTGACGGGGAAGGTGTTTTTGTAGAAAAAACAGGCGATACAATGACCGGGCCTTTGGCAATAGATGTAGGTACAGCAGATATAGCATTAACATTAGAATCTTCTGATACAAATATAATTATAGAAATGTCAGATGACACTACCACAGACGCAAGAGCTATAAGACGCACAGGAGATTTATTAGAACTTAATCCACTTGCAGGAAATGTCAATGTCGGTAGTACAGGGTTTGCAGCAGACTTATTAGTATATGGAAATCTGGAAACTAGAGCAGCAGCGACTTTTATAGGAGCAGTGGATTCTCTTTTAATATTAGATTCCAGCACTGCTGATGTGGTTATAAATATGGAAGACCCAACTACCACAGACGCAAGAGCAATAAGACGTACAGGAAATAACATAGAATTAAACCCATTTGCCGGAAGTGTAAGCATAGGAAGTACTAGTAATGCTGCTGATCTGTTGGTTTATGGCACTTCTGAAATGAGGGGTTTAACAACAATTACAAGTTCTGTAAGCTCTTTATTATCATTAGAGTCTAGTACCGCTGATGTTATTATAAACATGGAAGATAATACAACTACAGATGGAAGGGCTATTCGTAGAACTGGTGACTTATTAGAATTAAATCCTATAGCTGGAGATGTTAATATAGGAAGTGCTTCTAATACTGCTGATTTGTTAGTGTATGGCTTTGCAGAAATAAGAGCAAAAACAACTATTAAAGGCTCTGCTGATACTCTATTATCTGTAGAATCTAGCACAGGTAACGTAATTATTGCAATGGAAGATGACACTACTACAGACGGTAGAGCAATAAGAAGAACAGGAGATTTGTTGGAACTTAATCCTATTGCAGGTGATGTTGTAGTTGGAGGCACAGGAAACGCTGCTGATTTAGAAGTTAAAGGCTCTATAACAGCCAACGGAAATCCAGTAGCAGAATATTATACTGGTACAACAGCTACAGAAACGGATTTACCTGTCGGTGAAATAATATCTGTTAGAGCTCCTTCTACAACAAATATCTCTTTAAATGCCCAATATACAAATGTTTATTATGTCACAGTTGCACCTGCTAATGATTACTATCAAATAGGATCAGGAGATGGTCTAATGCTTGGCACTTGGATAAATCGAGGCTATGCTGGTACAGATGGTACTAATAGGTATTGGATATTTAGAAGAATATCATAATGATGTATAAAAAAGAATAGAGGAGTTAAAATGAGTAAATTATTAGATATAATTGTAATTATGTCATTTTCTGGATTTTTCTATTATACTTTAGAAGTGTAGGCTGGACTGCATTGGGAATACCAGTATATGGTATGTGCTATATATTATTTAATTCCGTCTGGTTATAGGAGATTATATGGAAGAAAAAAAACAAACAACTGGTAAAAAATTAGGAACTGCTGCGTTTGTTATATCAGAAATTATTGCTGTTTTTGTTATTATAGCAGTTTGTATAAATGTATTTATTGAGAAAAAAATAGACGTTAATTTAGTTAGTGCATTGTTAATGTTTCAAGGTAGTGTTTTTGTAACTGTTTGGGGGGCAAAGGCATCAAGTAATTTTGCTAAAAAGAAAAATGAAAAATAACGCTGAATATTGCCTATATTACGAGTTGCAAATAGTTGCTATCCGGCAGCATAGATGGATAGAAAGCGAAAAAGCAGGTCGTGATTTAGGCAAGTTCGCAGAATATGACTGGATTAACAGGTTTGGAAAAATATTCTATCAAGAATGGGGGTGGTTAGTAAATGAGTAGTTTAGCAGTATATACAATTATAATTATGGTAGTGGTTTGTACAATAGCAATATTGATTTTAATTGCATATTTTCAGGGAAAGAAGATCAAGAAATTGAAAAAAGAAAATAGTAATTTATATGAAAGTATTAATAGATTGAAAGATAATATTGAACTATTAGAAAAGCATAATAAGAAAATTGACAAATTAGTACGGGAGACGATGGCAAATGAAAAAGATATTAAATCAGCTAAAACAAAGGAAGATAGGGACAGTAATATGGATATGCTTAATAACCTTAATAACAAGTTGTAAGACTGTAGAATACGTTTATCCTGATTACAAACTCCCTACAGAGCCTATAAATTATAAATATGATGTTCAAGAAATAGAGCAAATAAGATCTGAATTAAGTGCAGAAAATGACATATTATTACAAACTATATTATTGCATTATATTTCTAATTTGCAGGAATGGAATGTATTGGCAAAAACAGTTAAGGAAATAATAAATGATAATAATAGAAACTCTCCTGAATAAATTTGCATGGAATGGATTAGTAAACATTACATTTATTATATTCAATATGATATTTTGTGCTTATTATTTTTATAATTTTAACAGGTTTTTTAAAACTGACAGCAGCAAAACAAGATTATTAAAAAGATATTTTATATGTTTTGTAGCAATCGAAGAAGTTATTTATATTATTGCTTTATTTTTCTGGTATTATTCAGATACACCAGACAGCCTACCTAATTCATATTATGCTATACTTTCAGATAATGCTTATATTTTAGGGGAGAATTACAGAGCAATTAAACATTTTATATTACTCGGATTGATAAGGTTTTTTGAATGGAAGAAATGACAAGATATATAATACTAATTTTAGTATGTACAATATGTGTAATTTTATCACTAACAGCAGTTATATTTTTTGTTAAAACAATCCTCAGATATTTAAGAGAATCAAAAAATATAAAATATTATTATCTATCTGAACACCAGTTAAATAATATATTTCAAAAGATCCGGATGTTAAATCATGAAGAAATAACATTACAGTTTGATAAAATAAATTTAAAACTTAAAGAGAAGGAAGAGTACAAGGCCGCTGTTAGGTTCACAATAAATCTTATTAAAGCAGATGTAACACAAACAATAAACGAACATATCGAGGAGAATGATACAAAAAAATATGATAAAGAACATATAAAGTCTCATTTTAAAATGTGTTTTGAAAATACATGGACGTATTTAAAGGAATTAGAAATATACAGAATTATAGATAGAACTGAATTTTTAGAGATAAAAGATGTTGATGGATTTATAAAAGAACAGACAGACTATTTGTATATGTGTTATGCAAATAGGTTTAATGAAAGTTTTAAAATTAAAGATTGTATCGGCAATTTTCAAGAGTTTAGTGATAATGGACATAAAATGTTTATATTTATGATAAAAAAACTATTTAACGATTTAATATTTATTGCAAATAAGTATGAAGATGAAAGAGTTAAAATAAAAGACGCTTTAAGAGGATATAAAAATAAACGTACTATTAAGGAAATACTTAAATGAATGAAGAAGTGATAAAACAAGTACCAGAACTTGCAGAAGTATTAACTGATTTATTTCTAATAATTGGTTTCTGGAAGTTACTTGTTTTATTAACTATAATATTATTGATTGTATATTCAAGAAAAATTATAGATTTTGTAACTAAATCAAAACATCAAGATAAACTCGCAGACGTTAAAAAAACAGAAGCGCAAGCAGAGCAATTAAAACAAGAAAATTATAGAAAATTACTTGAAGATGTAGACAATCAATTAAAAATATTAAAAGAAAAAAATATAGAGTTGAAAAGCGATTTAGAATACTGGAAAATATTTGCTTTAAGAATATCTGAGAAGTTTCAATATTCTATTAGTTTGGATAAATTAGATTTAATAATTGATTATACGACTGGATTGTTAAGTAACTTCAATAACGAGGCAAAAAGCAGAATATTAGGTAATATAGAGAGGGGCACGTATAATGAAGATATATATAAATTAAATGTTGAACTGCATGAAATATTTATTACTAAAAATGTTAACCCCTTACGTATATTTGCATTTAGGGATGAGGGGATATATTCTGAAATTATAGAGAAGGGTAAGAAAATAATAGATGAATTCGTAACAAATTTGCATGAAGTTCAAAAAAATGGTAATATAGAAACTGAAATAGATGAATTTATTTATGGTGAGTATGGAATAAGGAATACGTCTGTAAAATTAAAACATATAATAAAAGACGTGTACACAAGAAAGTTGGTGCAGGCTGGCGAGATAAATTTCCAGAGGAGAAAGTAATGGAATATGACAAAAAGCATTGTAAAATATATTATAAAGATAATATA